>Ga0325400_1000139_pt1 | contig 45489 bp, 44 predicted proteins | sample PopdelMetagenome_2_FD_205662 | JGI IMG/M metagenome (GOLD analysis project Ga0325400, IMG submission 205662) | Populus deltoides microbial communities from Bellville, Georgia, United States - Xylem-PdKOR-R1 | ecosystem: Host-associated > Plants > Phyllosphere > Stem > Wood/Secondary xylem... | reverse complement strand
GCCCGCGCACGTCGACCCTGGCCTTCAACCGCGCGGCCAGCAGCGCCGTGCCGCTGACCTTGCGCTGGACGAACAGCGTGTCGGCGGCGGGCAGGTGCCAGGTGGCGCGGTCGGCCACCAGCGCGCGCGCCTCCTGCCGTACCACCGGTACGAAGGCGCGGTCGCCGAAGTCGAAGGGCCCCGGTCTGTTTAATGCTTCGTCGATCGCGGCGATGATCCGGTCCACCGCGGGCCCGTGTGCGCGCGCGGCGTCCGCACCCAGGAACCCCGTCTCGACCGCGATGTCGCGGATCAGGGGCAGGTCGCGCGCCAGCCCCGCGCGGATCAGCCGGCGATAGGCGTCCGCCGTCGCGGCCGGCACGTCGCGCGCCGCGCCGAAATCGAGCAGTACCAGCCGCCCCGTCTCTGGCTGCCAGCGGTAATTGGCGAAATTGGGGTCTGTCTGCATCACCCCGAACGCGAACAGCTCGCGCAGCACCAGCGATACCAGCGCGGTCATCGCCGCGTCGCGCGCATCCTGGGGCTGGTCGGCTAGCGCCTCGATCGGGCGGCCATCCAGGAAGTCCATCGCCAGCACGCGCGCCGTGGTCAGCGCGGGCTCGATCGCGGGTACGACGTAGCGCGGGTCCTCGCCCAATGCGGCAGCGTAGCGGCGCGCCTGTTCCGCCTCGCGCCGGTAATCCGCCTCGTCGGCCAGCTGGCGCTTGGCCTCCTCCAGCAGCGGGCCGACGTCGAGCGCCGCCGGCAACAGGCCCGACAGGCGAAGCAGGGTGGCCACGTTGTCGACGTCCGACCCGATGCTGTCGGCGACGCCCGGATACTGGACCTTGATCGCCAGCCGCCGCCCGTCGGGCAACGTCGCGCGGTGGACCTGGCCGATCGAGGCGGCGGCCACGGGTGCGGCCTCGAAATGGCGGAAACGGCGGCGCCAGTCGGGACCCCACTCCGCCTTCAGCACTCCGTCCAGCTGGCGCGGCGGCATCCGATAGCCTTGGTCGCGCAAGCGAGACAGGATGGCCGACAACTCGGGCGGCAACAGGTCGCCCGCGTCCATGGAGATCATCTGCCCCAGCTTCATGGCCGCGCCGCGCAGGTGCGACAGGCGGTCGGCCAGCCGCTGCGCGTTGCCGGGCGTCAGCATCATGTCGCTGATGGACGGCCGCTCGCCCGCCGCCAGCCGCCGCGCGCCCTCGGCCACCATGCCGCCCGCGACGCCGCCCGCCAGCCGCCCGAACGTGCCGAGCCGCGCCAGCCGCCCCGAGGGCACAGCGCGGTGCCGCCCCTCCCCGGCCGGGTCGAGGGGGGCGGGGGCGGAGGGATCGTCGCTCATCCCCGCTCGATCCCCCGAGGGGGCGGTTGGTTCCGTTGGAGTTTTATCCACTGACGTGGAAGCGGCACCGACTCACTCCCCACCCGATCTCCCGAACAAGGTATTATATGGGAGGTCGGGTGGGGAGTGGGCCGGTGCCGCCCTGATTCAGCTTCGCTCGATCAGGGCTCAAGGCCGCGGCGGGGCGGCCAGCGTTCGCTTGATCCAGCGGTCAAACAGGTCGGGCCAGCGCGATCCCGGCAGCTCTGACGCCAGGTAACGCGGGCCGAAGCCGTGACCCCCCTCTGCAAAGAAGTGCGCTTCCACGGGCACGTTCGCCTCGCGCGCGGCGGTCATCATCGCGATCGGCTCGCGCGCGGGGACCACGGGGTCGTCCAGCGCGTGGACGATGAACAGGGGCGGTGTGCCCCGGCCCACCCGCCGGGGCGCGTCGAAACGTGCGGCCGGGCCAGCCCCCACCCGCATCAGGTCGCCCGACGTCACCGGATAGACCAGCCCGGCATAGGCAGGCCGCGCGTCGATCCGGTCGGCCGCGTCGAGGGCGCGATAGACGGGGTCCGCCCACGCCACCGCCAGCGACGCCGCGAGCAGCCCGCCTGCCGAGAATCCCACGGCACCCAGCCCGGCCGAGTCGATGCCCCAGCGCGCGGCGTCGCGGCGGATCAGCCGCATCGCGCGCTGCGCATCCTGGAGGGCCACGTCCTCCGGCTCCAGCCACCCCTCGCCCGGCAGACGATAGGCGAGCACGAACACCGTCACCCCCAGCGGGTTGAGCGTGCGCGCGACGTTGATCCCCTCGTTCTCGACCGACAGGAACCGGTACCCGCCCCCGGGGATCGACAGGATCGCGCGCCCGTCCGGCCGCTCGGGTCGATAAACGCCCACCACCGGCTCGGCGACGCCGGTAAGCCACAGTTCACGCCGGTCCGGCGGGCCGTTCAGCGTCAGGGCAGGCGTAGGCAGCCGCGCCGGCGCATTCGGTGCGCGGCCGGGCCAGAGGCGAAACCGCTCCGCGGGCGGCCACGCCGCTCCCGCGGGCGCCGCCCCCTGCGCGCGGGCGGGCATCGCGGCCAGCGCGGCGCCGCCGCCGATCAAGGCGCGGCGGTGGAGGGTGAGGGGGGTGGTCGTCATGGATAAGCTCCTATCCTTGCCACGACGTCGGGTGTGACACCCGATACCCAGCGGGCGCATCCGGCTGTGAGCGCGATCAGATAGGTGGGACCGTAGCGCGCTCGGCGATACGACGCATGCGCCTGGATACCAATCCCAACACGTGCCCCGCCTCGACCCGCTCGGCCGGAAAGACCAGCAACGGCAACGCGAACGCGGCCGCCAGCACCGTCAGCGACGTGGGCACCCATATCAGCGCCGCCGTAGCCAGATACGGACGTACTAGTTCCAGTCCAACGAACGACGCCAGCGTGGCCATGGCATAAGGTATGACGGCCCGCACCAGCAGCGTGCCGGTGACCGGCCCGGATCGCGTCGCCTGAAACGCTGCCACCGGCGTGGTCAGAAACAGGAACGTCAGCGCCCCGAACGCCGCCACGCCCTCCACGCCCCAGAACGATCCGGCACTGAATGCCGTGACGTTCACGATCGCCGCCAGGGTGAAGACGCGGCGCATCGTGTCCGCGCGGCGTTGCGAGATCATGAGCCAACTCAGGCTTATATAAAGGCCGGACGCAATCCCTCCGATCGCGATCCAGGCGAAGGTAGGCGCCGCCGGCAGCCATCGCTGACCCAGGAGCAGCGGGATGACGCGTTCCCCCATGACGGCGCAATAGATGGCCGGGGGCAGCGACAGCAGGAAAGTCGCCCGCAACAGCATCCGATACGAGTGCGCGTAGGCGACGGGATCATCCTGCAAGCGGGACAGCAGCGGGTCGGCGACGCTGCTGACCGGGTAGAGGATCTGGTTGATCGGCTGGACCACCAGCTTGTAGCTGCGATCGTAATAGCCCAGGGCCTGCGCGCCGTTGAGCGATCCGATAATGACGTTGTCGGCGGTCGAGGTGACGAAGTTCGCCAGATTGGCGCCGGTCAGATTGGCACCGAACGATAGGTCTTCCACCGCCGCGCGCCAGTTGCTGGGTCTCGACGGACGCCAGCGACACGCCCGCCATAGCATCGCCGCCCCGATCCCGTTGCCGACTAGCGACCCCAGCGTCAGCGACCAATAGCCGAACCTCGCGAAGGCCAGCCCGGCGGTGGCCGCCAAGGCGACGGCGGCACCGATGACTTCCACCTGTTGCAGCTTCCAGAACGCCATGCGGCGGTTCAGCAACGCGATTGGCACCGATCCCAAGGCCGACAGCGGCACCAATAGGCTATTGACCAAGATCAGGGTTGTGACGGCGGGGTCGCCGTATATCCAGGCCACCAGCGGCGCCGTGATGCACAGCATCGCGTACAGTCCGATGCTGATCGCCAGCGAACCCCAGAATACTGCGCTGACCCGGTTCTGGTCGATGACCTGACGTTGCACCAGTGACGACGCCAGCCCTAGATTGCCCAATATGCCCGCGAAGGCGATGACCGGCCCGACCATCGCCACCAAACCGAAATCACTAGGCGCCAGCAATCGCGCGAGCACGAGTTGGCCCGCGAACATCAGCCCAGCCTTCGCCGCCTGCGCGCTGGCGACGACGAGCGATCCCCTGGTCGCGGCCGAGCGAACCCCGCCCGCGTCGAGGTTCAGCGCGAAAGCACCCTCGGCGCTCGGGTCTGGATTGGTCGACATATCTGGGACGTCTTCAGCGTTTCAACGCCGCCCGCGCCTTGCGGCGGACCCCGTTGGCGAAGCGGTGGAGGCGCGAGCGGGTGACGCCGTCGTTTAGTGCATCGGACTGGCCCGCACGTCCGGCCGCCAGGTCGTCCAGCACGGCGCGCGTTTGCGCCGAAAAGGCGTGGCCCCAGTGGCGGTCCGGCTCCAGCACCGCGCCCTCGGCCCACTCGTTCCAGGCGTTGATGAACACCAGGCGCTCGTCCGGGCTGGCCCGCTCGGACGCCTGCGCCGCCGCCGCGGCCAGCCAGGCGCCGTAGCGTTCGGGCGTGGCGCCGTAGAAGCCGGTGCTGTGGCCGGGCTTGCGCGCCTCGTTGTCCCAGCCCGGACACACGCCCGGAAACGCGGTGTAGCCGCCCGTGCGGCGCGCCAGCATCTCGCGCGCCAGAAAGGAATAAGCCCGCACCCGCCCGGCGAAGCCGATATCGAACAGGTGGCGAAAGTCGCGGTCGTTGTCGGCCAGGAGGTCGACGCCGTGCGGCGGAAAGCCCGCGGCCGCGTCCAGGCCGAAGGGGCGTGGGTCGAGGTGACCGAATGACTGCGCCATGACGAGATACGGGTTGCCCAGCCCCTCGCGCGCCAGGAATTCGCGCCACGCGTCGAACATGCGGGCGGCGTCTGGAATGATGTGCGGGCGGTACACCATCACCAGCGGTCGCCCGTCGACGCGGATGTAACGGTCGTCGGCGAGCGCCGGCAGGATCGACCGCACATAGCCGGTGGGGTCGGCGGGGTCGTAACGCTGTTCGAGCAGCACATGGTCTTCCGACCCGTCCCAGCGCCGCGACCAATTCTCGTTGGCCCAATTCAGACAGAACCGCATCGGGATGTCGCGGTTCTCCAGCAGCAGCCGGAGCGGCGTTTCCAGCACCTTGCGACCCGCGAACCAGTAGTCGTGGATGCAGAAACCGTACACGCCCGCGCGCGCCGCCAACGCCGCCTGCGCGCGCAGCGTGTCGGCGTTGCTGAGGTCGTAAAAGGCGAGGTCGGCAGGTAGCCGCGGTTGCAGGTGGCCTTCGTAGCGCGGCAGCGCCTTGGTGACGTTGGTCCATTCGGTGAAGCCTGCGCCCCACCATTCGTCGTTCTCGGCGATGGCGTGGAACTGGGGCAGGTAGAAGGCGATGAACCGCGCCGGATAGGCGCTGGGCGCCTCCGCGGGCAGCGCGGAAGCGGGAACGTGGCCGGGTCCGGCGTGCGTGTTGCGCCGGTACTGGTCGAAGAAATTCCGCAAGGGTCGTGTTCCCGGTCCCAAGCCGGCATCGGCCCGGCCGGCGGCGGTCGCCTAGCGCGATCCGGTTCACAACTCCATAAGAGCCGTCGTCACCGGCACCGCGCCTGCCCTCCACCACCGGCGACGCGCCGGGCAATGCGGTCGCGCTACCCGATCGAGACGCGGCCGCCGTTGCCGGAACGGCCGTTCGTGCCAGGCGCCGTGCGCCGCTTCGTCACCCGGGTCCGCGGCGACGGGTGACGGGAATGGACCGGCAACCGAAAAACCCGGCTGGGCCGGGAAGGCGGAATTCGATCCGGCCCGGCCTTCGTGTCGGACCTGTCCGGGGTTTGGCGAGGGTCGTCTGGTCAGGCGCCGAGATGCTGGGCGACAGGCTGACCAGCAGCTCGTTGCCGGTCGGTCGCAGCACCAGGGCGCGGAACGGCCGGCCGGCGGCGCGGCCCGCCTCTCCGGCAAGCCCGACGGTGTTCATGGTTTCCAGCGCGTGGCCCATCCGTACCAGCTGATACGCCGTGCGGCCGGCGGCGCGCCATCGAACATCCAGGCGAGCGGTTCCAGGTCCAGCAGGTTCCATTCGTCGCGCTCGCGCACACGGGTGCCCGTCTAGAAGGCTGACGATCCGGCCCTCAGCTCCCAGCATTCGCAACGCCCCGCGGATCAGGCTGCTGGCGGGCGAACACAACGCGGAGACGTTGCCGCCCTCTCCCAGCGGCAGCGGCGACCGGAACGGATCTATCGACACTTCGCGGGGATCGATCGAAGAATGGTGCTGCCGGTGAGGATTGAACTCACGACCTCAGCCTTACCAAGGATGCGCTCTACCACTGAGCTACGGCAGCACGGCCCGGCCGGCGGGGTCGGGCGAAGGCGCGCCTAGAGCGGACGGGGCGGCGCTTGTCAAGGTCGTTGTCGGGGCGCTTGCCACACGGGGGCGGGCCGCCTAGCGGCCGGGTATGACGCGCGATCGGGAGCGGGAGGAGCGGCTGGCACGCGCGCTCCGCGACAATCTGCGCCGCCGCAAGGCTGCGGCCGCCGGCCCCCGCGTCCAAGGGCAGGACGAGGGATCAGCGAACGACGCGGATCATCGCCGCACGGTCATCGACCCCAGCCAATAGCAGCCGTCCGCCGCCGCACCCGCCCCGACCACCGTCGCCGCCGACGCGCCCAGCAGGGCCGCCAGGATCATGCAACGACGGGTGAGCATTTTGACCTGAGCCATGCCGCATCCTCTCTACCCAGCAGGGGACCGATTATGTCGTCCACCTTGCCGTGATAGTCATTAAGCCACAGGATTTCCTCGTCCGTCAACAGTTCCGGCAAGATCAGGTCGCGCTCGATCGGGCAATGGGTCAGCGTTTCGAAGCCAAGCATGTCGCGGTCGGCGCCGGGGATGCTTGCCGGAACGACCAGCAACAGGTTCTCGATGCGGATGCCGTACTGGCCCGCCTTGTAGTAACCGGGCTCGTTGGACAGCATCATGCCCGCGCGCAGCGGCTCCATCGCGGCGCCGCCGGGATAGTTGGGCGCGGCGATGCGCTGCGGCCCCTCGTGCACCGCCAGGAAAGCGCCAATGCCGTGGCCGGTGCCGTGCGCGTAGTCGAGCCCAGCCCGCCACAGGGGTGCGCGCGCCAGCGCGTCGACGTGGCCGCCCAGCGTGCCGTCCGGAAACACGGCGGTTGCGAGCGCGATGTGGCCCTTCAGCACGCGGGTGAAGCGGTCGCGCATCTCATGGGTGGGCTCGCCCACCGGGATCACGCGCGTCACGTCGGTGGTGCCGTCACGATACTGGCCGCCCGAATCGACCAGATACAGTTGACCGGGCAACAGCGGCGCGTCGCTGTCGGGCGTGACGCGGTAATGCGGCAGCGCGCCGTGGGCGCCGGTGGCCGAAATCGTCTCGAAACTCAGGTCGACCAGCCGCCCCGTCTCGGCCCGGAACGCGCGCAGCCGTTCGGCCGCCGACATCTCGGTGACGCCGCCCTTGGGCGCCTCTGCTTCGGCCCAGCGCAGGAAGCGCGCCAGCGCCGCCCCGTCGCGTGCCGACGCCGCGCGGTGACCGGCGACCTCGGCCGGGTTCTTCAGCGCCTTCATCAGTACGGTGGGGTCGCGCCGGGCGATCACCCGCGCGCCGCCCGCTTCCAGCCGGTCGTGGATCGCCGCCACCGCGCGCTCGGGATCGGCGACCACGCGCCGCCCGCTCCATTCGCTTAAACTTTCCGCGAAGCCGTCGCGCGGGCGCAACCGCACGGCGTTGCCCAGGTGCTGGCGGACGGCGTCGGTGACCTTGGCGGGGTCGACGAACAGGTCGGCGGTGCCGTCCGCGCCCAGGATCGCGTAGGCCAGCGCCACCGGCGTGTGATCGACGTCGGCGCCCCGCAGGTTGAACGCCCAGGCGATCGAATCGAGCGCGGATAGAACCACGGCGTCCGCGCCGGCCTCTCCTAACCAGTCGGCGACGCGCGCGCGCTTGGCGGCGGGCCCCTCGCCCGCCAATTCATCGTCGTACGGCATCACCGGCGCGGGCGAGGGGGCGGGGCGATCGGTCCAGACCGCGTCCACCGGGTTCGTGTCGACCGCTACCAGCTCGGCGCCGCGCCCGGCCTCGGCCAGCCCCGCCACCGTCTCCGCCACCCAGGCGCGGGTGTGCGCCCAGGGGTCGTAGCCGATCCGCGCACCGGCCGGCGCGTCGGCCACCAGCCATTCGGCCAGCCCCTGCTCGGGGATCTGGCAGAACCGGTAATCGTCGCCCGACACCTGGTCGCGCACCTGGATCGCGTAGCGGCCGTCGGTGAACATCGCCGCCCGGTCCGCCAGCACGACGGCGGTGCCGGCCGACCCCTCGAACCCCGTCAGCCACGCCAGGCGGCGGGCATAGGCGCCGACATATTCGCTCATATGCTCGTCGGTCAGCGGCACCACCATGCCGTCCAGGCCGCGTCGCGCCAGCTCGGCACGCAGGGCCGCCAGGCGAGCGGAATGAACGGGGTCGGTCATGGGGAAACTCCGATGGGCGCGCCGGACGCGCGGCGCGGGGAAACTCAGACGGCGGGCGCGAGTGGGTCGACCGCGGGGGGTGGGGCGGGGGCAGGGGGCGGCAGCGTCAGCGCCGCGCGGTCGAGCAGGTTCAGCGCCCGGTGCGCTGCGACCCAGCGGCGCGCGCACGCGGCCCAGCTCGCCGCGCGCTCGGCGCCGGGCAGCCCCGCGACCAGCGCCGCCGCCGCCTCCACCTGGCCGCCCGCGACCAGCCGGCGCGCGCGCGCCAGCCGCGCCGCGGGATCGGGCGGTGCCGGCCCGGCGCGGCGCAGCACCACCATCTGCCCCAGTGCGCGCCGCAGCTGGTCGGGCAACCGGTCGCCGCTCGCGTCCTGGACCAGCAGCGCGGGCGACAGCGCCTCCAGCTCCAGCGCCAGCGTGTCCAGCGTCACCGGCTGATGCGCGGCGCGGATCAGCAGGGCCACGGCCCGCGGCTGAACGGGTGACAGGCGTGCACGCAGCTGATCCTCCACCCAGCCCAGCGGTTCGCCGCCGTCGACGGCGCGGCGCGCGGCGGCCACGGTCAGTACCGCCTCGGCGCGACCGGCGCGGTCGCCTGCTGTTCCCGCGTCGGCGGCGGCGCGCGCGGCGCGCGCCTCGATCGCGGCCAGCTGTCCCGCCAGCACCGCCTCGCGCGCGAGCAGCACCGACAGGTCGGGGGCCGCGGGGGCCGGGGTGACCGCGCGCGCCGAGGGCGCGGCGGAGGGTGCCGCGGCGGATGCCGCGCGCCGGTCCGCGCCGAACCAGCCGTAATGACGCGCAGCGTAACCGGCGACGGCCAGCCCGGCCAGGAAGCACAGCACGAACGCCACGCCCAGCAGGCCGCGTCGCGTCCGCCGCGGCTCTGGCCTGACGGCGCCGGACGTAGCGGGGGGAAAGGGGGGCGTGGAGGCCATGGGCGCGAATATCCCCGCGTGGGCGGGCGCGGTCAATCGGCGCGCAGCGCAGCCGCCGCCAGCCGGCACAGCGCCGCGTCGTCGGGTCTGTCCGCCGCGGCGCCGTCGCGCCACCCGCCACCCGCCGCCGCCAGCACCACCGGGCTGAGCGCGAACAACGCCACCGCCGCCCGTTCCGCCGCCCCCGACACCTCCGCCAGCCGTCGCGCGGCGCGCGCCGAGTGGACCAGCACGCCGCCCCCCGCCCACGCGCCAACCGTTCCCGCCGGCACGGGCAGCGCCTCGCTGGCATAGACGGTGATGCTGGTCGTGTCGGGGGTCATGCCCGGCGGGCCGCTTCGATCGCGCCCGGCCAGGTGCAGCAATCGCTCCGCGCCGTCCGCCCGCGCCAGCGCGGCCGCCACCACGGCGTCGCCCGTACCGGTCCAGATCACGTCCAGCCCGGCGGCGCGCGCGGCCGCCGCCGTCGCCGCCCCCACCGCCGCCACCGGCAGGCGGCGCAACGCCGCCAGCCCCGCGCCCGCCAGCCGGGGCGCCGCCGCACTGGTCAGCAGCAGCGCGTCGAACGCGTCCGCGTCGGGCGGCGTCCAGTCGACCGGACGATAGGCGAAGAACGGACAACGGATCGCCCGCACCTCCAGCGCCGCCAGCCGCTTCGCGGTGCGGCCGCCGCCCGGCTCCGGCCGCAGCACGGCCGCGAACGGCGTCACCCCGCGAACAGGCGGCGCACCGCGTCCGGCGCGCGCGCCAACAGGTCCGCCGCCAGTGCCGCGCCCAGCGCGTCCGGGTCCGCGCCCTGCATCTCGCCCCGCACATCGGCCGACCCGTCCTCCGCCAGCAGCTGCGCGCGCATCCGGTATCCGCCGGCCACCGGCTCGGCCAGCGCCGCCACCGGCGAGTGGCAGTCCGCCCCCAGCCGCGCGAGCAGCGCGCGCTCGGCCCGCACGCAGGACAGTGTCGGAGCGTGGTTGATCGCCGCCGCCAGCGCGCGCGCCCCGTCCGTCCGCGCCTCCACGCCCACCGCCCCTTGCGCGGGCGCGGGCAGCATCCGTTCGGGCGACACGGCGGTGCCCGCCCCCCGGCCCAGCCGGTCAAGCCCCGCCGCCGCCAGCAGCGTCGCATCCACCTCGCCGCTCGCCAGCCTGGCTAGCCGCGTGTCGACGTTGCCGCGGATCAGCACGACGTTCAGGTCGGGCCGTACCCGCAACGCCTGCGCGCGCCGCCGCGGGCTGGCGGTGCCCAGCGTCGCGCCCGGCGGCAGCGCCTCCAACGTGTCCGCGCCGATCAGCCGGTCGCGCACGTCCGCGCGCGGCAGGCAGGCGGCGACATGGAGTTCGGGCGGACGCAACGTCTCCACGTCCTTCATCGAATGCACGCAGGCGTCGACCTCACCCGCCGTCAGCGCGCGGTCCAGCTCGCGCGTCCACAGCGCCTTGCCGCCGATCTCGGCCAGCGCCCGGTCCTGCACCCGGTCGCCCGTTGTGCGGATCACCACCGCCTCAACCGCGTGCGTCGGCCAGCCGTGCGCGGCGCACAGCGCGTCGGCAACCATGCGCGTCTGCGCGAGGGCCAGGGGGGAACCGCGAGTGCCTAGACGAAAGGGCATGGCGCGGGGGCTAGCGGCGGCGAAGCCCGCCGCCTAGCCCCCGCGCCCGGCCGGCGGGCGGAGCCCGTCCGACGGCGTCAGCCCGGCCGTCACCCCGGAACAAGTCCGGGGTAACGGTGGGGGGAGGGAAGGGGGCGAAGCCTGCCCCCATGACGTCGAACGGGCGCTGCCCGCCGGCCGGGGGGATTAGCGGGAGCGGGGCCGGGGGGGCTTTGCCCGCCGGCCCCGCTCCCGCTAATCCCCCCCCATGCTGATCCTCGGCCTCGAATCCTCCTGCGACGAGACGGCGGCCGCGCTGGTCGCGGGCGACGGCCGCGTGGTCGCGCATCGGCTGGCGGGGCAGGAGGCGGCGCACGCGCCGTACGGCGGCGTCGTGCCCGAGATCGCGGCGCGCGCGCACGCGGACGCGCTGGAACCGCTGATCCGCGCCGCGCTGGCGGACGCGGGCGTTACCCTGCGGGACATCGACGCGGTCGCCGCCACCGCCGGGCCCGGGCTGATCGGCGGGGTGATGGTGGGGCTGGTGACGGGCAAGGCGCTGGCTCATGCCGCAGGCAAGCCGCTGCTCGCGGTCAACCACCTGGAGGGGCACGCGCTCAGCCCGCGGCTGGCGTATCGGATGGAGGGGCGCGACCTGCCTTTTCCATACCTGCTGCTGCTGGTGTCGGGCGGGCATTGCCAGCTGCTTGTGGTCGACGGGGTGGGCCGATACCGCCGCCTGGCCACCACCATCGACGACGCGGCGGGCGAGGCGTTCGACAAGACCGCCAAGCTGCTGGGCCTTGGCTTTCCCGGCGGCCCCGCCGTGGAGCGCGCGGCGGCGGAGGGCGATGCCCGCGCCGTGCCGCTGCCCCGCCCGCTGGTGGGGTCGGGCGAGCCGCATTTCTCGTTCGCCGGCCTGAAAAGCGCGGTGGCGCGCGCGGCGGGGCACTACCCGCCCGCCGATCTGGCGGCGTCGTTCCAGCGCGCGGTGATCGACTGCCTGGTCGACCGTACGCGCTTGGCGCTCGACCGGGCCGGTCCGGTCGGCGCGCTGGTGGTGGCGGGCGGGGTCGCCGCCAATGCGGGCGTTCGCGCCGCCCTGGAGGAGCTGGCGGCGGCGCGCGGCCTCGCCTTCGCCGCGCCGCCGGGCTGGCTGTGCACCGACAACGCCGCGATGATTGCCTGGGCGGGCGCGGAGCGGCTGGCCGCCGGCCTGACCGACCCGCTCGACGTGCCCGCCCGCCCGCGCTGGCCGCTCGACCCCGCCGCCGAGCCGGTGCGCGGCGCGGGCGTCAAGGCGTGAGTTCGCCGGTGATCGGCCCAGCGATCGGGGTCGTCGGTGCCGGCGCCTGGGGAACCGCGCTGGCGCAGCTGTGCGCTGCGGGGGGGCATGAGGTGCGGCTCTGGGCGCGCGACCCGGCGCTGGCGGCGGCGATCGACGGGGGCCGCGGCAACGAGCGCTACCTGCCCGGCATCGCGCTGTCGCCCGCGATCCGCGCCGACGCCGACTTGGCCCATGTGGGCCTGGCGCCCGTGTTGCTGCTGGTGACGCCGGCCCAGGCATTGCGTCAGGTGCTGGAACGCGTGCCCGCCCGCGGCCAGGCGCTGGTGCTGTGTTCCAAGGGCATCGAGGCCGGCTCGCTCAAGCTGATGAGCGAGGTGGCGGCCGAGCTTCATCCCGGCTCGGCCGTCGCCGTGCTGTCGGGCCCCAGCTTCGCGCACGAGGTGGCGCGCGGGCTGCCCACCGCCGTCACGCTGGCCTCGGCGGACGCAGGGCTGGCGGCGCGGCTGGCGGACGCGTTGGCCGGGCCGGCGTTCCGCCCCTATCTGTCCGACGACGTGGTGGGCGCGGAGGTGGGCGGCGCGGTCAAGAACGTCCTGGCGATCGCGTGCGGCGTGGTGGACGGCGCGGGGCTGGGTCAGAACGCGCGCGCCGCGCTGATCGCGCGCGGCTTCGCCGAGATGACGCGCTTCGGCCTAGCGCGCGGCGGGCGGTTGGAGACGCTGGCCGGATTGTCCGGGCTGGGCGACCTGGTGCTGACCTGCTCGTCCACCAGCTCGCGCAACTATTCGCTGGGGGTAGGGCTGGGCCAGGGGCGCGGGGCGGCCGAGCTGCTGGCCGGGCGGCGCACGATCGCCGAGGGCGCCGCCACCGCTCCCGAACTCGCGCGCGCCGCCGCGGCGGCGGGGGTCGAGATGCCCGTCTGCGCCGCGGTCGGCCGCTTGCTGGGTGGCGCGGCGGTCGACGCGGTGATCGGCGACCTGCTCGCCCGCCCGCTGCGGGCAGAAGGGCGCTGACGCACCCCTTTCCCCTCAAGGGGTGGGGCCTCTCGGCAAACGAAGTGCTTGGGGGGAGCGCCCCACCTCGACCCCTTCCCTGAGGGAGAGGGGCTGGACGTGTATGATTCCGATCGCCGAACCATGGGCAACGACTACGAACTCGACCCCCTCTACCGCAGCGCCGCCGCCGACAGCGCGTCGCAGTTCGCCGGGGTGGCGATCGGCCCCTGCTGCCCCCCGATCGCCCGGCCGATCGCCTTCAGGATGTTGCCCGCCGACCGGACGTCGGGCGACACCACCAGCCGCGGCGCGCGCAGGGTGCCGCGCGCGTAGACTCCGCCGGACAACCGCAGCAGCGCGTTCCGCTTCGGCGCTCCCGACAAACGGAAAGCTAGCGCCTCCGTGGGAAAGCTCAGGGTGCCGCGGCCGTCCAACCGGCTCAGGCTGGTGTCCACCACCAGCGTGCCCGTGCGCGCCGTGCCGCCGCTCACGCGCAGGTTCGCCACCCCGCAGCGCAGCCCGGCCTTGGCGTCGCCGCCCGCCATCAGCGCGCGGCCCGCGTCGAAGCCCAGCGCGGCGGCGACGCGCGCGGGCAGGGCCCCGTCGCCCACCACCAGCCCGATCCGCCCGTCCGCCCGGCCCACCGCCTCGCGTACCGTGCTGCCCCGACCGCGCAGCACGGCGCGCGCGTCGACCCGCGCCGACACCTCGTCCGTGCCCCCCGCCAGCGCCGCCACGTCGCTGTTCACCAGGCGTAGGTCCAAAGTCACGATCGGCTGGGCGCGTCCGCCGCGCTGGTCCACCACCGCGCGGCCCATGATCGCGCCGCGGCGGAACCCGATACGCAGCGGCGACACCGTCAACAGCTGATGGTCCAGCACCATGACCCCCGACGCGGTCCGCAACGCGGAGGGGCGGCGCCGACTGACGATCCGCTCGACGCGGAACGCGATCCGGCCGTCGGTGCGGGTGATCTTGCCGATGTCGACGCGGGTGTTGGGCACCAGCTTCGGCCCGATGCGGCGTTCCAGCGCCTGTCCCCGCGCATTGCCCGCGTCGGTCGACAGGTCTTGGAAATCCAGCACGGACGCGACGATCCGACCGTCCAGCTTGGTTCGCCCTTCCGCCTTGTCGACCTTGATCCCGCCCGTGAACCGCGACTGGCCGATCGTGCCCGATAGATTCGACACGTCCCACCGATCACCGTCGTGCCGCGCCCGCGCCGTCAGCGTCACGGGCTGCGTGCCGAACAGCCCCGCCTCGATCACCGCGTCGATCAGCTTCAGGTCGGCGGCGCGGGCGCGCACGTCCAGCGTCGCGTGTCCCAGGTCGAGCGGCCGGTCGGCCACGCCGCGCACCGTCATCGCGATCCGCTCGCCCGTCACATCGGCGCGGATCGGCCAGGGCCGGCCCGGCGTCAGCGGCGCGGTGACGACGGCGACCTCGGCCGGCGCGCCGCGGATCACCGCCGTCCCGGTCGCGCGCAGGCCGGCGGCCGGGTCCGCGGCGATGTTCAGCATTGCGGACCGATCCTGCACCGCGTCGCGATAGCTGACCCGCGCGTCGCGCAGTGTCAGGCCGGTCAGGACCGACCCGCCGCCGCCGGACTTGGACCCATTCTCGCGCCGCCAGTTGACCCGCCGGTCGGCGCGGCGGACCAGCGACAGGCGAAGGCCGTCGGCGGACAGGTCCTCCACCCGGAAATCACCCGTCAACAGCGCCCAGGCCGAGAAACGCACCCGCGCCTCGCGCAAGCGGGCCAGGTCGCCCGGCCCCGCCCATTCCGGCTGCGGCACGCGCACGTCGCGCAGCGCGATCGTCGGGTGGAATCCGAGCCAGCCCAGCCGCTCCGCCGCGCCGATCGTCACGGGCCGCCCCATCGCTGCGGACGCCCGCCGCTCCACGAGCCCCCGCAACGCGCCCCAGGGAAAAGCGCCTAGTACCAGGAGCAGCACCGCCGCGACGCTCGCGATCCACGTTGCGACGGTCCTGATCCTGGCGTTCATCCGCCGGGGACGCGCGGACGGGCGGCAGTGTTCCCGAAACGGACCGACGTGGGTTAGAAATCTATGGCAATACCCTTCAGTTCCCAGTCGCCGTAGCGGACGGGATTGCGGCCCAGCGGATCAACCGTCCCTTGCGGTGCCTTGCGATCCGCGTCGGGCTGTTCGGGCAGCGGCACGGGCGGGTTGGGCGACAGATAGGCGGGCGGCTTCAGGTGCGGGGGGCGCTGGCCCATGGTCGGCTCCATTGCGGCGAAGGGTCGAACCCGCCATGTCGGGCGTCCGTGACCCGCCCGCAACCCGCCCGCCCCCGTCCCCGCGCAACCGAACGTTCCCGCGCATCCGAGATCCCGGGCCTGCCCGCCCGCCGTGCGGCGTTGCGCCTGTGCGACGCGGTGCTTCGCCGCGGCGAGCCGCTGGAGGCGGCGCTGGCGCCTGCCACGCGCGACGTGCCCGCCGGGCCCGACCGCGCGCTGGCGCACGCGCTGGCCGCCGCCGTGCTGCGCCGCCTGCCCGACCTGGACCGGCTGATCGACGGCGCCACGCGGGATCGGTTGCCCGACGACGCCAAGGCGCGCGCGGTGCTGCGCCTCGCGCTGGCGGGGCGGCTGGTGCTGGGCACGCCCGGCCACGCGGCGGTTTCCACCGTGCTGCCGCTGGTCGACGGCGGCCCCCGGCGGCTGGTGCACGGCGTGTTCGGCGCGATCGACCGTTCGGGTGCGACCCTGCCCGAACGGCCCACCCTGCCCGCCCCCGTCGCCGATCGCTGGGCGGCCGCCTGGGGCCCGGACATGCTGGCCGCGGCGGCGGACGCGCTGGCCGGCCCCGCGCCGCTAGACCTGAGCTTGCGCGACCCGGCACAGACCGCCCGATGGGCCGAGCGGCTGGGGGCGGAGGCGACGATGCCCGGCCATTTGCGCCTGGCGTCGCCCCCGTCGCCCGTGCCCGACCTGCCCGGCTACGCGGAAGGCGCGTGGTGGGTGCAGGACCCCTCCGCCGCGCTTCCCGCCCGGCTCATGGGAAGGGGCCCCGGCCGCGCGCTCGACCTGTGCGCGGCGCCCGGCGGCAAGGCGATGCAGCTGGCCGCCGCCGGCTGGGACGTGACGGCGCTCGACCGGTCGGAAAGCCGATTGTCGCGACTGCGCGCGAATTTCGCCCGCACGGGGCTGGTGGCCGACGTGGTCGCCGCCGACGCGCTCGCCTGGTCCCCGCCTGGCGACGGCTACGACGCGATCCTGATCGACGCGCCGTGCAGCGCCACCGGCATCTTTCGCCGTCACCCCGACGTGCTGCATCGCGTGCCCGACCTGGAGGGGCTGGCGCAGATCCAGGCGCGGCTGCTGTCGCGCGCCGCCGGCTGGGTGCGGCCCGGCGGCGTGCTGATTTACGCCGTCTGCTCGCTGGAGCCGGCCGAGGGCGAGGCGCAAGCCGACGCGTTCCTGGCCGCGCATCCCGACTACCGGCCCCTGACCGCGGCCGACGCGCTCGTGCCCGACCTGCCCCCGGCCTTGGGCGACGGCGGGTCCAATGCCGGGCCCAATGCCGGGCAGGGCCGGTGGCGCGTCCTGCCGGGCGCGCTGCCGGGCGGCTGCGACGGCTTCTTCGCCGCCCGTTTCCGCCGCGCCGGCTGAGGGGAGGGGGAACGGCGTCCGGCCGGGCAGGGCGCGCTTGCTGGCCTTATCCGCTGACCCTAAAGCGCGTGGCTTCCCATGCCCCAGAAACCCCTCCGCATCGCGCCGTCGATTCTATCCGCCGACTTCTCGCGGCTGGGCGAGGAGGTGCGCGGCCTCGACGCGGCCGGCGCGGACTGGATCCACCTGGACGTGATGGACGGGCATTTCGTGCCCAACATCTCGTTCGGCCCCGCGGTGGTGAAGGCGTTGCGCCCGCTGACGGCCAGGCCGTTCGACGTCCACCTGATGATCGCGCCCGTCGACCCCTATCTGGACGCGTTCGCCGAGGCCGGGGCCGACTGCATCACCGTCCATGCCGAGGCCGGCCCCCACGTCCATCGCAGCCTGCAGCACGTGAAGTCGCTCGGTTGCCGCGCGGGCGTCGTGATCTGCCCGGCCACGTCCGAACACGCGCTCGACCATCTGCTCGACCTGGTCGACCTGGTGTTGGTGATGAGCGTCAACCCCGGCTTCGGCGGCCAGCATTTCCTGGAATCGCAACTGCCCAAGATCGAGCGGGTCCGCCGCATGATCGACGCCACCGGCCGCGACATCGACCTGGAGGTCGACGGCGGCATCACGCCCGACACGGCGGCGCGCGCGGTGGCGGCGGGCGCGGACGCGCTGGTGGCCGGCACGTCCGTGTTCGGCACGCCGGATTACGCCGCCAACATCGCCGCCCTGCGGGATGCCGGGCGCCGCGCATCGCCCCCCCCTGAACTGGATCCCCCTGCATTGGACCGGCGTGGCTGATCGCACGGGCGCGCCCGTCGCGGCGGACGGGATCGAGGAAGGCCGCCGACTGATCCGGGTGGGGCCGGGCGCGGGCGCCGGGCTGGCCGAACGGCTGATGGGTCGCCTGCACCGCCTGGCGTGGCGGACCCCGCTCTACGACCGGCGCCTGCGCGGGCGCCATCCGCTCAAGCTGCTGGCCGTGCCCGACGACCCGCTGGCGGGCGACGCGGACGCCGGACTGGCGCTGCTCGACGGGCGCGTCCGCCACCGGGGCGAGGAACGCGACCTGTCCACCATCGACTTCGCGGCCGCCGACTGGGGCCCGGCGATGAACCGCTATCTCCAGGGCTTCGGCTGGCTGCGCGACCTGTCCACCGTCGCCACCCGCACGCAAGGGGCGCCGGTGGCCGAACTGCTGACGGCGCGCTGGCTCAACGCGCACGGGACCCAGGTCGACGACCTGGCCTGGGCCCCGGACCTGTGGGGCCGGCGCATCCTGTTCTGGACCGCGCACGCGCCGTTGATCCTGTCGTCCGCCGACGCCGTGTATCGCAGCGCGGTCTTGAACGCGCTGGCTCGCGGTGCGCGCCACCTGGACGGCGCGGCGGAAAAGGCGCCCGCCGGCCGCGCGCGCGTCGCCGCCTGGGCGGGCGTGGTGGCGGCGGGGCTGCTGCTGCCGGGCGGCGAGCCGCGCCTGGCGTTCGGCGAGGCGGGGCTGGCGCGCGCGCTGGGCACCGCTTTGTTCGACGACGGCGGCGCCGCCTCGCGCGAACCGGCGGCGCTGATGGAGATGGTGGAACTGCTGGCGTTCGTCGCCGCCGCCTACGACGCGCGCGGGGGCCGGCCGCCCGCGGGCCAGGCCGCGACGCTGGAACGCATGGTGTCCGCGCTGCTCGGCGTTACCCACGGCGACCGCGGCCTGTCCGGCTGGCAGGGCGGCGGCGCGGTCCCCGCCGACCGGGTGGCGCGCGTGATCGCCGCCAGCGGGGTGCGCACCCGCCCGTTACGGACCCCGCGCGACTGGGGCTATCAGCGGCTGGCGTCCGGCCCCGCGGTGGCGGTGTTCGACGCTGCCCCCCCGCCGGTCGGGCGGCCGGTGGCGGCCGGCTGCGCATCGACGCTCGCCTTCGAGTTCTCTGACGGGCCGGTGCGGCTGGTGGTGAATTGCGGCGGGGCGGCGGCGGGCGAGGCGGGGTTGCCCGCTGCCCTGCTCGATGCCCTGCGCACCACGGCGGCGCATTCCACGCTGACGCTGGCGGAGGCCAATTCGACCGCGCTCCTGCCCGACGGCACGCTCGGCCGCGGCGTCGGCGAGGTGGAGCTGTTCCGCCGCGAAAGCGACGGCGGCGCGCGGGTGGAGGCGACGCACGACGGCTATGTCCGCCGCCACGGCTTCGCGCATCGGCGTCAGCTGACGCTGATGGCCGGCGGCGCCGAGCTGCGCGGCGAGGATCAGCTGCTGCCCCGCGGCCGCGCGCCGCGCGGGGCCACCGGCTTCGTTATCCGCTTCCACCTGGGGCTGGGCGTCGCACCCGCCTCCGTGGCCGAGGGCGGCGGCACCCAGGGGGTCGCCGGCGGGGGCGGGGGCTCCGAATCGGCCGTGCTGCTGTCGGCGGCCGACGGCGCGTGCCTGTGGCAGTTCCGGTGCAGCGGCGCCGCGCTCTCGGTGGATGAATCGCTCTGGATCGACGGCGACGGCCGCGCGCGCCGCACCCGCCAACTGGTGCTGACCGCCGACGCCCCCCCCGGCGGCGCCGCCCTGTCCTGGGTGTTCCGCCGGGTGCGATAGGGGAGGGGATCGCCGCCCCGGTCATGCCGGCGATCGGTGGCGAACGGATCGATCCTCATCACAGATGGCTGGCGACGTCCATGCGCTGATGCAGGATGCGGATGACGGCGATACCGTAGCCGGTCGGCCGAAAATAGATGACGTGCTGCCCGACGCCGCGCCGTCGATAGTCCAGCCGAATATCGTCGCAGCCTCGCGCCCGCTGCGGTGCTTCCGCCAGGTCGGCACAGACGGCTTCAACGAGGTCGATGTAGCGCATCGCCTGCGACAGGCTCCAACGCGTCGCGGTATGATCTAATATTGCGTCAAGGTCGCACTGTGCCCTTGGGCTCAGCCGGTATTCGGCCATGCTGCCTGGCTTTGCGCCCCTTGAAGGCGGCGAAATCGAACGGCTCCGGCTCGCCGCTCCGCTCACCCTCGATCAGCGCCCGGCGGATATTGTCGACCTCAAGGCCCCGCTCCTGCTCACGCCGGATGAGGTCGCGGATCGCCTCGCTGTCGCTGGCATAGCTGCCGGCATCGATCTGCGCGGCGATCCAGGCGTCCTGTTGCTGGGTAAGGGTGATGGTCTTTCTCACGGTCGGCATGGGGTTTCTCATCCCGCTCATACTATTGGTGTCTTTTAGCACATGAGAGGAAGGACGCCACGCGACATGGGCGGTCGGGCGAGCCGTTACGCCCGCGTCGATGATCCGCACCGGGTTCAACCTCCGCGCCGCACCGCCTAAGGGGCGGGCCGCCGACCCGTCTCAAAAAGGCTTTTCATGACCGACATCACCGTCCGCCGCGCGCTCCTGTCCGTGTCCGACAAGACGGGCGTGGTCGACTTGGGGCGCGCGCTGGCGGCGCGTGGCGTCGAGTTGGTGTCGACGGGCGGCACCGCCGCGGCGCTGCGCGACGCGGGGCTGTCGGTGCGCGACGTGTCGGACCTGACGGGCTTTCCCGAGATGATGGACGGCCGCGTCAAGACGCTGCACCCGCTGGTCCACGGCGGCCTGCTGGGCGTCCGTGACGACCCCGCGCACGCGGCGGCGATGGAGGCACACGGCATCGGCGCGATCGACCTGGTGGTGGTCAACCTCTACCCTTTCGAGGCGACGGTGGCGCGCGGCGCGGCGCGCGACGAGGTGGTGGAGAATATCGACATCGGCGGCCCGTCGATGGTGCGCTCGGCCGCCAAGAACCACGCGTACGTTACGGTCGCGACTGACCCCGCCGACTATGCCGCCCTGCTGGCGGAACTGGAACGCACCGGCGGCGCGATCGGCCTCGACACGCGACGCCGGCTGGCGGCCAAGGCGTTCGCGGCCACCGCCGCCTACGACGCCGCCATTGCCCAGTGGTTCGCTTTCGCCGACCAGGGCCTGCGCTTCCCCGACACGCTGCCGATGGCGTTCACCCGCGACCCCGTTGACCTGCGCTACGGCGAGAATCCGCACCAGTCGGCGGCGCTCTACCTGCCCCGCGGCCCCCACGCGCGAGGTATCGCCCAGGCCCGCGTCGTGCAGGGCAAGGCGCTCAGCTACAACAACCTCAACGACGCCGACGCCGCGCTCGAACTGGTGAGCGAGTTCCGCGACGCAGGCCCCACCTGCGTCATCGTCAAGCACGCCAACCCCTGCGGCGTCGCCTCCGCCGCGACGCTGGCCGACGCGTACGAGGCCGCGTACCGCTGCGACACCGTGTCCGCGTTCGGCGGCATCGTCGCGGTCAACCGCCCGCTCGATGGCCCCACCGCAGAGGCAATCGCGAGCATCTTCACCGAGGTGGTGGCCGCGCCGGACGCCGACGCCGACGCGCTGGCCGTGTTCGCGCGCAAGAAGAACCTACGCCTGCTGCTGACGGGCGACCTGCCCGACCCTGCGCGGGCGGGCGCGATGCTGCGCTCGATTGCCGGCGGCCTGCTGGTCCAGGACCGCGACGCCGCGCAATTGGGCGAGCTGCGCGTGGTGACGAAGCGCGCGCCCACCGACCGCGAACTGGCCGATCTCCGCTTCGCCTGGACCGTTGCCAAGCACGTCAAGTCGAACGCGATCGTCTACGCCCGCGACGGCGCCACCGCGGGCATCGGTGCCGGCCAGATGAACCGCCTCGAAAGCGCGCGCATCGCCGCCTGGAAGGCCGGGGACGCGGCGGAAAAGGCCGGCTGGGCGGAACCCCGCACCCGGGGCTCGGCGGTGGCGTCGGACGCGTTCTTTCCTTTCGCCGATGGACTGCTCGCGGCGGCGGGGGCGGGGGCGACCGCGGTGATTCAGCCCGGCGGCTCGGTCCGCGACGCGGAGGTGATCGCCGCGGCGGACGAGGCGGGGCTGGCAATGGTGTTCACCGGCATCCGTAATTTCAGGCATTGATTACACAGGCTTAAACAAAATTTGACGAAGGTGCTGACGCACGATGCGCGGCACCTTCGTCAACTTGGCGCCTACCCCGTCGGCAGTTCCGCCCCCTCGCCCGGCCGGCGGCGGAACAGCACCCGGTCGGCCGGCCCGAACGCCCAGCGCCACAACACCCACAGATACGCCGCCAGGATCGCGGGCACCCCGAACACCAGCTCCGCCCATTCGTACTCGTGCGGTAACGCGGTAAAGATCGACCCCGCGCCCACCCCCGCCATCGCCGCATATCCCAGCGCCGGCCGCCAGGGCGACACGGACGCCCCCATCAACCGGCCCAGCAACCCGACCTTGATCGCGCTGGTCACCAACAGGCTCACCGCCAGCGCCGCCGCCGGCCCCGCCGCCTGCGCAGGCTGCGTCATCCCCAGGCGTCGCGCACCCGCCACCAGCGCGAAGCTCAAGCCCACCTGCACCAGCAGCATCGCTACCGATATGCCCAGGTTGCGCTTGCGCGCGACGTAGACCAGCACCGACTCCGCCACCGCGCCGGGCGACGCGACCACCTCCGCGACCAGCAGGAAGCCCAGCGCCAGCGTGCCCGCCACGAACTGCGGCCCCAGCGTGCCCATCACCGCCTCGCCCGGCACCGCGCCCATCAGCGCCAGCGCGCCCTGCGCGGCCATGATCCAGAACGTCACCTGCCGGACCTGCGCCGCCACCGCCGCCCGGTCGCCGCGCGCCAGATTCTGCGCGACGACGGGCCCCAGCACGGGGTCGAAGCTGGTCTTCAGCTTCTGGGGCAGCGACGACACCTGCTGCGCCATGTAGTAGATGCCGACCACCGCCGGGCTGAACAACAGCCCCAGGATCAGCCGGTCGACGTTGCGCGTGCCCCATTCCACCGCGTCCGCACCCGCCAGCGGCGCGTTGGCGCGCGCCAGCGCGAACAGCGGGCGCACCTGCGGCACCCAGCCCCGGGGCCAGCCATAGGAGCGGACGAACGGTACCAGACTGGCCACCAGCGCCGCCGTCATCGACGCGACGTAGCTCAAGACCAGCCCGTCGCGGATCGTGAAAAAGGAAAAGGCGAGCGCCGCGCCAGATATGGTCCAGGGCTCAACGATCGCGCGCGCGCGCACCGTCGCCCCCACGTCGCGGCGATAGGCGAGCGCCGCTAGGCTGACGTCGGACCAGGCGACCGCGACGATGATGCACGGCAGGAACCGGTCCAGCCCGGTGATCGCGCTGTTGGGGTACATGGCTTCCGGAAACGCGACCAGGATGCCGCTCGCCAGCATGGACGCGACGAACGCCACCGCCATCGCGTCCCACACCACGTGGACGTGCGGCCGATCGGTGGTGGACAGCGCCTGCGCCAGCCCGCGCTTCAGCCCCAGCGTCGCGACCAGCGCGGCCAGTTCGACGACCACCACCGCCACCGCGAACCGCCCCACCACGGCGGGGCCGTAGATGCGCCCCGCGATGAACAGGAACGGGATGCGCGCCAGCAGTCGCAACGCGAAGCCCGCGACGTTGGTCCGCCCCCCCTTGGCGAGCGCGTCGATGTCGCCCGAACCGCTCAACCGCCCTATCCGTCCTGCCGTCCCGTGGTGCACGGATGGGCCAGGATCGGTGCCCTGGTCAATGCGCCGCCCCCCAGCTGGCGCCCGTGCCGACTTCGACGCCCAGCGGCACCGACAGCGTCACCGCCGGCTCGGCCGCGCCCTCCATGGTGCGGCGGATCACTTCGGCGGCGGCGTCGGCCCGGCCCTCGGGCACCTCGAACACCAGTTCGTCGTGGACCTGGAGCAGCATCCTGACGCAGTCGAGGCCCGCCTCCGCCAGCGCGGGCTCCATGCGGACCATGGCGCGCTTGATGATGTCGGCCGACGTGCCCTGGACGGGCGCGTTGACCGCGGCGCGCTCGGCGCCGCCGCGCTCGTTCTGCTGGCGGCTCTTGATGCGCGGGAACCAGCATTTCCGCCCGAACAGGGTGGTGGTGTAGCCGTGGTCGCGCGCGTGGGTCAGCGTTTCGGCGATGTAGCGGTTGATGCCGGGAAAGCGGTCGAAATACCGGTCGATCATGGCTTGCGCCTCGTCCGCCGACACGTCCAGCCGCTGCGCCAGGCCCCAGCGGCTGATGCCGTAGAGGATGGCGAAGTTGATCGTCTTGGCACGCGACCGCGCGTCGCGCGTCACTTCGCCGAACAGCTCGGCCGCAGTCAGGCTGTGGATGTCGTCGCCGTTCGCGAAAGCTTCTTTCAGCTGCGGCACGTCGGCCATGTGCGCCGCCAGCCGAAGCTCGATCTGCGAATAGTCGGCGGCCAGCAGTACGTGGCCGGATTCCGCGACGAAGGCGTCGCGCAGCTGGCGGCCCGTCTCGGTGCGGATGGGAATGTTCTGGAGGTTGGGCTCGGTCGACGACAGCCGCCCCGTCTGCGCGCCGGTCAGCGAGTAGCTGGTGTGGACGCGCCCCGTCTCGGGGTTCACCTGCGCTTGGAGTGCGTCGGTATAGGTGTTCTTGAGCTTGGTCAGCTGGCGCCAGTCGAGCACGCGGTGCACCAGTTCGGCCCCCGGTCCCTCCTCGCGCGCCAGCCGTTCCAGCTCGGTCACGTCGGTCGAGTAGACGCCGCTCTTGCCCTTGCGGCCGCCCTTCATGCCCATCTGCTCGAACAGGATGTCGCCCAGCTGCTTCGGCGACCCGATCGCGAACTCAGTGCCGGCCAGCCGATGCACGTCCGCCTCGTATCCGGCGATCTGCCCCTCGAATTCCCTGGACAGCTGCGCCAGCCGTTCCACGTCGACGCGGATGCCGCGTCGCTCCATGCGCGCGATCACGGGGACCAGCGGGCGGTCCACCATCTCGTAGACGCGCGTCGCGCCCTCGACCGGCAGTCGCGCCTTGAACCGCTTCCACAGGCGCAGCGTCACGTCCGCGTCCTCGGCGGCGTAGCGCGTCGCCTCGTCCAGCGGCACCTGGTGGAACCCTGCGCGCTTGGTCTTGCCCGTGCCGATCACGTCCTTGAACGCGATGCAGCTGTGCGACAGGTGGGCGGCGGCCAGCTCGTCCATCTTGTGGCCGTGGAGCCCCGCGTCCAGGTCGTAGCTGAGGATGATCGTGTCGTCGTAGGGCGCCACCTCGATCCCAAGCCGACCCAGCACGATCATGTCGTATTTCAGGTTGTGGCCGATCTTCAGGACTGACGCGTCCTCCAGCATCGGCTTGAGGCGGGTGACCACGTCGTCGGCGCTCAATTGCACCGGCGCGTCGGTGACGAGGTCGCCGCCCTCGTGCGCGACCGGAACATAGCAGGCGCGGTTGGGCGCCAGCGCCAGCGACACGCCCACCAGCCGCGCGCGCGTCGCGTCCAGGCTGTCGGTCTCGGTATCGACCGCGACGTGGCCCTGCGCCGTCGCCTCAGCGATCCAGCGGTCGAGCGTCTCCAGGTCGGCCACCGTCTCGTAGGCGGCGGGATCGCACGCCGGCTCGTTCTCACCCATCTCGCGGTCGGCGGCGGGCTCGGCCACCGGGGCGGCGGCGACCAGAGCCAGCTTGGGCAACAGCGACTTGAACCCCTGGTCCTCGATGAACGCCCTCAGCGGCGCGTCGGGGATGCCGCCCGCCGGCAGCGCCAGCGCGTCCAGCGGCTCGGCCAGCGCGGCGTCGTCCTTCAGCGTCACCAGCACGCGGCTCATGCGCGCGGCCTCGGCATGCTCGATCAGGTTGTCACGCAGCTTGCCCTTCTTCATCCCCTCCGCGGCGGCCAGCACGCCCTCCACGTCGCCGTGCTCGGCGATCAGCTTGGACGCGGTCTTGGGGCCGACGCCGGGCACGCCGGGCACGTTGTCGACGCTGTCGCCCATCAGCGCCAGCACGTCGCCCAGCTTGTCCGGCCCCACACCGAACTTCTCGACCACGTAGTCCGCGCCCAGCCGGCGGTTGTTCATCGTGTCGTACAGGTCGAGCCCCGGCTCGATCAGCTGCATCAGGTCCTTATCGGACGACACGATCGTCACCTGCCATCCTTGCCCCAAGGCGGCCTTGGCGTAGCTGGCGATGATGTCGTCCGCCTCCAGCCCCGCTTCCTCGATGCACGGCAGCGAGAAGGCACGGGTGGCGTCGCGGATCACCGGGAATTGCGGCGTCAGGTCTTCGGGCGGCGAGGGGCGGTGCGCCTTGTATTCGGGATACAGGTCGTTCCTGAACGTGTGGCTGGCCTTGTCGAAGATCACGGCCATGTGCGTCGGCCCCTCGGCCGAATGGACCTCGTCCAGCAGTTTCCACAGCATCGTCGTATAGCCGTAGACCGCGCCCGACGGCTCGCCGCGCTTGTTCGTCAGCGGCGGCAGCCGGTGATAGGCGCGAAAGATATAGCCGGAGCCGTCGACCAGGTAGAGATGGGGCATGGCCTCGATCTAGGGACTGCCGGCCCCGCGCGATAGTCGGGCCCGCCTCGCGATCCGCGGCACTGTTAACCAATCTCTAGTGAGTCGGGCCCAAGTTCGTCCCCAGACGAGAGCTATGTAACGGGGGTCGGAACGACATGGGCATCTGGGACAACATGCAGTCGCGCGGCGACGCGGACGCGCTCTACGCGCTGGGAATCAGCTTCGCCACCGGCACGGGCGGCGTCGCGGTGGACCTGGTCGCCGCGCACAAATGGTTCAACCTGGCTGCCGGTGCCGGGCTGGCTGGCGCCGCCGACGCGCGCCAGGACGTGGCGGACGAGATGACGCCGCGCCAGATCGCCGAGGCGCAGCGCCAGGCACGCAGCTGGCTGGCCGCGCGCACGGGGCCGCGCATCGGGAGCCACGCGCTGGCGGCGTGAGGGAGAGGAGCCTTCCACTCTATCCGTCATTCCCGCAAAGGCGGGAATCCGGAAACGCCGGCATCTGAAACTACCCGGATACGGTAGCGCGTCTGGATCCCCGCCCGCGCGGAGATGACGGGGTGACGGGCAGGGTCGGGATCAGCCCTCCGCCTTGGCCTTTTTCGGCGTGGCCTTCTTGGCGGCGGGCTTCTTCGCGGGCACCTTCTTCCCCGGACCCTCCGCACCGTCCTTCTTTGCCGCCGGCTTCTTCGCCGCGGCTTTCTTGGCAGGCTTCTTGGCAGGCGCCGCGGCGGCGCGCGCATCGATCAGCTGGGCGGCCTCCACGGTGGTCAGTTGGGCGGGGTCAATCGACTTGGGTAGCGTCGCGTTGGTGGTGCCGTCGGTGACGTAGGGGCCGTAGCGCCCTTCCATCAGCTTCATCGGCGCGGCGGTACGGGGATGCTCGCCCAGCTCGCGCAACGGTGCCCGCGCCGCGCCGCGCTGGGGCCGCCCGCCGCCGGCCGCCGCCTCGGCCAGCTTGACCACGGCGGCGTTCATCCCCGTCTCGAACACCTCGGCCGTCGATTGCAGGCGCGCGTACTTGCCCGCGTGCTTCAGGTACGGCCCGTACTGCCCGATCGCGGCGACGATCGGCTCGCCTGACTCGGGATGCGTCCCCACCGTGCGCGGCAGCGACAGCAGCTTCAGCGCCCATTCCAGGTCGAGATCGACGTCCTTGGGGATGGAGGCGCGTTTTGCCTCCTTGCCCTCGCCCAGCTGGATGTACGGGCCGAACCGCCCCGACTTGCGCTCGACGGGCAGGTCGGTCGCCGGATCGCGGCCCAACGTCTCGGGCCCCGCGTCGCCGTCCGCCGCCTCGCCGCCTTGCGCGAAGCGGCGCGTATACTTGCAGTCGGGGTAGTTGGAGCAGGCGACGAACGCGCCGAACCGCCCGCCGCGCAACGCCAGCTTGCCCGCGCCGCAATTGGGGCAGGCGCGCGGGTCCGACCCGTCCGCGCGGTCGGGGAACAGATAGGGCTGAAGGAACACGTCCAGTTCGGCCGTCACCGCCGACGGCTGCTGCTCCATCACCTCGGCCGTGCGCGGCTTGAAATCGCGCCAGAACGCTTCCAGCACCGCCTGCCACTGGGCGCGGCCGCCGGACACGTCGTCCAGCTCCTCCTCCAGCCCCGCCGTATAGTCGTAGCCGACATAGCGTTCGAAGAAGCGTTGCAGGAACGCCGTCACCAGCCGCCCGCTCTCCTCCGCGTGGAAGCGGTTCTTCTCCACGCGCACGTACGCCCGGTCCTTCAGCGTCTTGATGATCGACGCGTAGGTGGACGGCCGCCCGATCCCCAGCTCCTCCATCCGCTTGACCAGGCTGGCCTCGGAAAAGCGCGGCGGCGGCTGGGTAAAATGCTGCTCGGCGTTCACGCCGGTGCGCGCAGGCGCATCGCCCTCGCGCAGGCGGGGCAGGCGGCGCGCGTCCTCGTCGGCGCTGTCGTCCTGCCCTTCCTCGTAGAGCGCGAGATAGCCGGGGAACAGCACCACCTGCCCCGTGGCGCGCAACCCGTGGCGGCCGGTCCCTTCCAGCAGTTCGACGGTGGTGCGTTCCAGCCGCGCCGACGCCATCTGGCTCGCCATCGCGCGCTTCCACACCAGGTCGTACAGGCGCGCGTGGTCGCCCGAACCCAGCCGGTCGCGGCCGAAATCGGTCGGGCGGATCGCCTCGTGCGCTTCCTGCGCGTTCTTGGCCTTGGCCTGGTACTGCCGCGGCTTGTCCGGCACATAGCCGCCGTCGTACCGCTCTGTGATCGCTTTCCTGGCGGCCGAGATCGCCGACCCGTCCATCTGGACGCCGTCGGTCCGCATGTAAGTGATCGCGCCGTCCTCGTAGAGCTGCTGCGCCACCCGCATCGTGTGGTCGGCGGAGAAGCCCAGCTTGCGCGCCGCCTCCTGCTGCAACGTCGAGGTGGTGAAGGGCGGCGGCGGGTTGCGCGCGGCGGGCTTGGTCTCGACCGACTGGACGGTGAAGCGGCCGGCCTCCACGTCCGCCTTGGCTCGCAGGGCCGCGCCCTCGTCGCCGATTGACAGCCGGTCCAGCCTGTCGCCGTTCCACCGCACCAGCCGCGCGGTGAAAGGCGTGCCGTCCTGCTCGAACATGGCGGTAACGGACCAGTATTCCTGCGCCCGGAACGCCTCGATCTCGCCTTCGCGCTCGACGATCAGGCGCAGCGCCACCGACTGCACCCGGCCCGCCGATTTCGCGCCGGGCAGCTTGCGCCACAACACGGGGCTGAGCGTGAAGCCGACCAGGTAGTCCAGCGCGCGCCGGGCCCGGTACGCGTCGATCAGGTCGGTATCCAGGTCGCGCGGCCGCTTCATCGCGTCGGTCACCGCCTGTTTGGTGATCGCGTTGAAGGTGACGCGCTCGACGTGGGCGGGCAGCGCGCGCCGGCTACGCAGCACCTCGCGCACGTGCCAGCTGATCGCCTCGCCCTCGCGGTCGGGGTCGGTGGCCAGGATCAGCCGGGATGCTGACTTGGCCTCGTCGGCGATGGCTTTGAGCTGGCGGGTCTTGTCGGCGTAATTCTCCCACGCCATCGCGAAGCCCTGGTCGGGGTCGACCGATCCGTCGCGCGGCGGCAGGTCGCGGACATGACCGTAGGACGCCAGCACCCGGAAACCGGGGCCGAGATACTTCTCGATGGTCTTGGCCTTGGCGGGCGATTCGACGATGACGAGCTGCATGGGGAGGAGATGGATACCCTTGTGTGTACGCGCGAGGGTGGGGAGCCGGCCCCGGATTCGTCAAGCGGCGGCTTCGTCAGGCGGCGGATCGCGCGCGCACGAACGCCGCCGCCCACAGCACCGCGTTGCCGATCAGGAACGCCGACACCGTCACCTCCGCCGCCGCGTCCCCCAGGCGGTCGACCCAGTACGGGCCGCCCAGCAGGTAGTTCGCCATCGCGACGGCCACGGGCGGGACGATCGCCGCGACGAACCCCGCCGCCGACAGCGCGGCCACCGCCAGCATCGCGGAAAGCCGCGGACGCGCCAGCGCGTAGCTGCGCCGGAACGCCGCGATCACCCCCAGTCGCTCCGCCAGCAGCGCCGGCATCCACAGGCCCCAGAGCAGGAACACCGCGACGCCGGGCAGCACCAGCAGCGCCAGCCCCAGCCCCACGGCGAGAAGAAACAGGATCGACCCCAGGAACGCGGACGGATAGCGGCGCTCGGTCGCGTCGGCGCGGACGTAATCGCCCGGCATCGCCCCCAGCCGATCCAGCGTCCGCGCGGTCGCCAGCAGTTGCAGGTAGAGGGTGATCGCCGCCGACACCAGCGCCGGCCCCCGCGCCGCGTCGGGCGGCAGCAGCGCCACCGCCAGCAGGCCGGGCAGGCTGGCGATCGCCACCGCCGTCGCCAGGAACCGCGTCTCCGCACGCGCGGATCGCCCGGCATCTACCAGCACGCCCGTCACGAACCCCGTCGTCACGACAGGCTGACCCGCCCGCCCGCGTGGCGTTCCAGCCGGCCGGCGATCTCCAGTTCCACCAGCACCATCTGCACCGCGGCAGGCGGATGGCCCGACTGGCGCACCAGCTCGTCCACGGGCACGGGCACCCGGCCCATCAGCGCCTCCACGTCGCGGCGCTGCGCGTCCGACGCGTCCTCTGGCGGCGGCCCGGCCCAATTCATGCCGGGGGCACGGACGCTGGCGCGCGGATCGATGGGGCGGATCAGTTCCAGCACGTCGGCGGCCGACTGGACCAGCGTCGCGCCGTCGCGGATCAACCCGTTGCAGCCTTGCGCGCGCGGGTCGGACGGGTGGCCCGGCACCGCCATCACCTCGCGCCCCTGCTCGCCCGCCAGCCGCGCGGTGATGAGCGAGCCGGATCGCGGCGCCGCCTCGACGACGACGCAGCCCTGCGCCAGCCCGGCGATGACGCGGTTGCGCTGCGGGAAATGGCGGGCCAGCGGGTCTGTGCCGGGCGGGTATTCGGTCAGGAGCAGCCCCTCGGCCGCGACGCGCGCCTGGAGGTCGCGGTTCTCGGGCGGAAAGAACACGTCCGCGCCGCAGCCGATCACCGCCACGGTACCCGCGCCCTCGCTGCCCGCACCCAGCGCACCGGCGTGCGCCTGCGCGTCGATGCCGCGCGCCAGCCCGGACACTACCGCCGCCCCGCCGCGGGCCAGGTCCAGCGCCAGCTCGCGCGCCCAGCGGCACGACGCGGCCGACGCGTTGCGCGCGCCCACCACCGCCACCGCCGGCCGGCGCGCCACCCCCGCGTCGCCCAGCGCGATCAGCACGGCGGGCGCGTCGTCCACTTCGGCCAGTAGCGGCGGATAGTCCGGGTCGTCGCGGAACAGGTACCGCCCGCCCAGCGCCGCCACGCGCGCTTCCTCGCGGGCCATGGTCCGTTCGTCGGGCACGGCGGGCGGCGGGCGCCCGCCGCCGCCACTCCCGCGGCGCGCCAGATCGGGCAGCGCCGCGATCGCGGCGCCCGCGTCGCCGAAACGCCGCAGCAGCTGGGCATAGGTGATCGGCCCCACGCCCGGCGTGCGCGCCAGGCGAAGCCGCGGGTCAGCCACGCTCGGTCTTGTTCTTCGATTCGCCCACCCTGGGCTCCGTGCCGTCCAGCAGCCGGCCGATATTGGCGCCGTGCTTCCACAACACGATCAGCGCCAGCGCCAGCAGCAGCAGCACGAGGTCGAAGCGGTTCATCACCGCCGCCGCCACCGGCGCGCTGACCGCGGCCAGCATGCCGGCCACCGACGACACGCGCGTGGCGGCCAGCATCCCCAGCCACACCCCCGCGTAGATCGCACCCAAAGGCCACCACAGCGCCAGCACCACGCCCAACAGGGTCGCCACCCCCTTGCCGCCGCGAAAGCCCAGCCAGACGGGATAGCAATGGCCCAGGAACGCCGCCGCCGCCGCCAGCGGCTCGTCGCCGGGAAACAGGTATCGCACGACCAGCACCGCCGCCAGCCCCTTGGCCGCGTCCAGGAACAGGGTGGCGGCCGCCAGCCCGCGGCGCCCGGTGCGCAGCACGTTGGTGGCGCCGATATTACCCGACCCGATGGCGCGCAAGTCGCCAGCCCCCGCCGCGCGCGTCAGCAGCACGCCGAAGGGGATGGAGCCCAGAAGATAACCGATCAGCAGCGCGCAGGCCGGCGCCACCCAGATCACTTCGGTCGAACCGTCCCCCATTCACGGGCGGGGATAGCGCACCCTTCGCCTTTCACCAACAACCTCCGGCAACTTGATCGCGGTTTGGCCGCGGTTAAGGCACTGGCCGGATGACCGCCGGCCCGATCCTGTTCTTCGACTCGGGGGTGGGGGGGCTTTCCGTGACGGGGCCCGCACGCACGGCCTTGTCGGACGCGCCGTTCGTCTATGCAGCTGATTCGGCCGGTTTCCCTTACGGCATCCGGACGGAGGACGAGATCGCGGGGCGCGTCCCCGCGCTGTTGGGGCGGCTGGCGGAACGCTATCGCCCGTCGCTGATCGTGATCGCGTGCAACACCGCGTCCACCATCGCGCTGCCCGCGGTACGCGCCGCGCTCGACCTGCCCGTGGTCGGCACCGTGCCCGCGATCAAGCCCGCCGCCGCGTTCAGCCGCGCCCGCGTGATCGGCGTGCTGGGCACGGACGCGACGGTGCGCCAATCCTATGTCGACGATCTGGCCCGGCGATTCGCCACCGACTGTCGCGTGGTGCGCCACGGCTCGGCCGCGCTGGTGGAGCTGGCGGAAGCGAAGCTGGGCGGCGTCGACCCCGCGCCCGGCGCGGTGGAGCGGGCGGTGGCACCGTTGCTGGCCGAGGCGGGGCTCGACGCGGTGGTGCTGGCCTGCACGCATTTCCCCCTGTTGGGCACGGAACTGGCGCAGGCGTTCGGGCCGGGTGTGGCGCTGGTGGACGGCGCCGCCGGCATCGCCCGGCGCATCGCCCACCTGACGCAGGGCCTGTGCTGGTCGGGTCCGTCCGGCACTGCGGTGTTCACCCGCCTGGGCGAGCGCGAGCGCGCGCTGGCCCCCGCGCTGCGGCTCCGCGGCTTCGATCGGCTGGAGCAGCTATAGTGAGCGGGCTTATTCGCTGGAATTGCGCAACTTCGCCGATTATCTGACGCCGCCATGCAGACGGATGAACGGGCGCGCGTCGACTATTCCCGAGTCTTCTCCCAGGCGATCGATCGCCTGCACGCGGAAGGCCGCTACCGGGTGTTCATCGACATCCTGCGCAACAAGGGCGCCTTTCCCAACGCGCGCTGTTTCGCGGGCCACAACGGCCCGAAACCCGTCACCGTCTGGTGTTCCAACGACTATTTGGCGATGGGCCAGCACCCGTCCGTGATCGCCGCGATGGAAGAAGCGCTGCACGACGTCGGCGCGGGCTCGGGCGGCACGCGTAATATCGGCGGCAACACTCACTATCACATTGATCTTGAACGAGAATTGGCCGACCTCCACGGCAAGGAGGCGGCGCTGCTGTTCACCAGCGGTTACGTATCGAACGAGGCAACTTTGTCCACTTTGGCCAAAGTACTGCCCGGCTGCGTGATCTTTTCCGACGAACTCAACCACGCCTCCATGATCGCCGGCATCCGCCATTCGGGCGCCGAGAAGCGCGTGTTCCGCCACAACGATCTCGCCCATCTGGAAGAGCTGCTGGCCTCCGAACCCGCCGACGTTCCCAAGCTGATCGCCTTCGAGAGCGTGTATTCGATGGAAGGCGACGTCGCCCCCATCCACGCCATCTGCGACCTAGCCGACAAATACAACGCGCTCACCTATCTCGACGAAGTGCATGCGGTCGGCATGTACGGCCCGCGCGGCGGCGGCATCTCCGAGCGCGACGACGCGGCGCACCGGTTGACGGTGATCGAGGGGACCTTGGGCAAGGCGTTCGGCGTGATGGGCGGCTATGTCGCGGCCGACCGCACCATCGTCGACGTGATCCGTTCCTACGCGCCCGGCTTCATCTTCACCACAAGCCTGTCGCCCGTGCTGGTCGCGGGCGCGCTGGCGAGCGTCCGGCACCTCAAGGGCTCGTCGGCTGAGCGCGAAGGCCAACAGGCGGCGGCGGCTCGACTGAAGGCGATGTTCGCTGATGCCGGTCTGCCGGTGATGGAATCGACCACGCACATCGTGCCGCTGATGGTGGGCGACCCCGTCAAGGCCAAGCGGATCAGCGACGTGCTGCTCGCCGAGTACGGGGTCTATGTCCAGCCGATCAACTATCCCACCGTGCCGCGCGGCAGCGAGCGGCTGCGCTTCACGCCGGGCCCCGCGCATGACGAGCGCATGATGCGCGACCTGACCGACGCGCTGGTTGAAATATGGGACCGGCTGGAATTGCGGCTGGCCGCGTGACGGCGGCCGATTGGCGCGTGGTTGAGCGTCAGGCGGCGGACGGCGTCTATCTCGTTCGCTCGCGCACGGCTCTGCCCGATCCCGCCGACCGCGCCGCCCTGCCCGTGGCGGTTCGCGCCGCCTGGACGTTCGGTGACGGCGACCAAGAGGCGGAGGCTTTGGCGATGAACCGCTGGGAGGACGCGCTGGTGGCGGCGGCCGACATGGGTGGCTGGGCCGCGCTGGTGGCGATCGTCACGGGTGCGCGAGCGCGCGAATGGTTGTTCTACGCCCGCGAGCGCGACGAGTGGGCATTGGAGGCGGGACAGGCCGGCGCGGGTGCGCCGGTTACTTGCCGCTACTGGGACGACCCTGCATGGCGCGCGGCCGCCGAACTGGTCGGCCAGCCCATCGCCAGCTAGTCGACCGCCAGATTGTCGATGAGGCGCGTCGTTCCCAGCCGCGCCGCCGCCAGCAGCCGCCGCGGTTGCCCGTTCACGGGCTCTCCCAGCGTCCGCGCGTCCACCAGCGCCACGTAATCCGTCGCAAACCCCGCTGCCGCCAGTTGCTCTCGCGCGTGCGCTAGCGCGGGTTCGACCGGCTGGCCGCTCGCGACGGCGCGCGCCGCCTCGCCCAGCGCGCGGGGCAGCGTGACCGCGCGCGCGCGCTGCTCGGGATCGAGGTACAGGTTGCGACTGGAAAGCGCCAAGCCGTCGTCGTCGCGCTGCGTCGGCACGCTCAACACCTCGACGGGCAGGTCAAGGTCGGCGACCAGCCGCTGTACCACCGCCAGCTGCTGAAAATCCTTTTCGCCGAAATAGGCGCGGTCGGGCCCCACTTGGTTCAGAAGTTTCAGGACCACCGTGGCGACCCCGTCGAAATGCCCCGGCCGCGCCGCACCGTCCAGCCCGGCAGTCAACTCGCCACGGACCGAGACGTTGGTCGCGTAACCGGACGGATACATCGTTTCCATCGCGGGCAACCACAACAGATCACACCCCGCCTCCGCCAGCATCCGTGCGTCCGCCAATTCTCGTCGGGGATAGCGGGCAAGATCCTCGGTAGGGGCGAACTGGCGCGGGTTGACGAAGATCGAGGCCACCACCCGCGTACCCGCCCGGCGCGCCGCTGCGACCAGCGCCATGTGCCCGGCGTGCAGCGCCCCCATGGTCGGCACTAGGGCTATCTGTTCGCCGTCCGTGCGCCAGCCGGCGACCGCGGCGCGTAGCGCGTCCACATCCCGAACGGTCAGCAACCCATTTTTCCTCTCGTTCGTGACGGTGCGGGCTTCTATGACGACCCCAGCCTCGTCAACCAGGGAAGTCGAAAGGTCGAATGGGCCGACCGCACGTCATCGTGTTCGCCAACGAAAAGGGCGGCACCGGCAAGAGCACCACGGCGGTGCACGTCGCCATCGCGCTGGCCGCGCGCGGGCGGCGCGTGGGCGTACTCGACCTGGATCATCGCCAGCGCACCGTCGGCCGCTACCTGGACAACCGCGCCGACACGGTGGCGCGCACGGGCCGCACGCTGCCCATGCCCACCCACGCCACCCACGACGGCGAGACGGAGGCTGTGTTTGAGCGGCTGTGGCACCAGCTGGCGGACGGCACGGACTATTTGGTGGTCGACACGCCCGGCCGCGACGACCCGTTCGCGCGCACCGCGGCGATGCTATCGGACACGCTGGTGACGCCGATGAACGACAGCTTCGTCGATTTCGACCTGATCGGACAGGTCGATCCCGAGACGTTCAAGGTGGCACGCCCTTCTTTTTATTCGGAACTGATCTGGGATGCGCGCAAGGAACGCGCGCGGGCCGACGGGGCGACGATCGATTGGGTGGTGCTGCGCAACCGGCTCCAGCACATCGAGGCGCGCAACATGCGCCGCGTGTCCGACGCGCTCTCGCAGCTGGCAAAGCGCGTCGGCTTCCGCATCATCCCGGGGCTGGGCGAACGCGTGATCTATCGCGAGATGTTTCCCGCCGGCCTTACCATGATCGACGCCAAGGAATTCGGCGCCATGGGCTTGGGTCACGTGGCCGCGCGCCAGGAGCTGCGCGAGATGATGGCGGGCCTGCAACTGCCGGACCCTGCCGAAGTCCCGGCCGCTGAGCCGCACGGCGCGGCCGCCTGAATGGGGCAGCTCGAGTGAAGTGGCCCCAATGAAGTGGATCATCGCCGCGCTGGTGATCTGGCTGGCGTGGCGGGTGCTGCGCCCGTCGCAGCGCCGCGTTCCGTCCGAGGACGCCGCCGCCCGCGCGCTGCTGGGGGTGGGGGCGGGCGCCGACGCGGACGAGATCCGAGCCGCGCATCGCCGGCTGGCGGCGGCCGCGCATCCCGACCGCGGTGGCGACGCCGCCCACGCTGCCCGCCTCAACGCCGCGCGCGACAGGCTGCTGACGGGCCTGCGCGGCCGTGGCTGACGCGCACCGCTTCGATCCTTCTACGTTACGCGCTTACGACGTGCGCGGCGTGGTAGGGAGTACGCTGTTCCCCGCCGACGCCTATGCCATCGGACGCGGCCTCGCCACGCGGGTGCGGCGCGCGGGCGGTGGTCGGATCGCGGTGGGCCGCGACGGTCGCCTGTCCTCGCCGGAGCTTGAGGCGGCGCTGGTGCGCGGCGTCGTTGACGCAGGGATCGTCGCGGTGCGGATCGGTCTCGGGCCCAGCCCGATGCTTTACTGGGCCGAACGCCATTGCCGCGTCGACGCGGGCGTGCAGGTGACGGGCAGCCACAATCCGCGCGATCATAACGGCTTCAAGATGGTGCTGGGGGGGAGCCCCTTTTTCGGCGACGACATCCACGCGCTGGCGGCGGACGCGGCGGCGGGCGACTGGGACGCCGGTCGAGGCGCGGCGGAGGAAGCGAACGCGCTGGGCGCTTACGTCGATCACCTGGCGGCGGCGTGGCGCGCGGCGGTGCCAGCGGCCAGGACGTTCCGCATCGCCTGGGACGCGGGCAACGGCGCCGCCGGCCCCGCGATCGAGCGGCTGGCGGCGGCGATTCCCGGCGAACACCGGCTGCTTCACATGGAGCCCGACGGCCGTTTTCCCAACCACCATCCCGACCCCACCGTCGACGCCAATCTGCGCGACCTGATCGCCGTCGTCACCGCCGAGGGGCTGGACTTCGGCGTCGCGTTCGACGGCGACGGCGACCGGGTGGGGGCGGTGGACGGTCAGGGGCGGATCGTGCGCGGCGACCAGCTGCTGGCGCTGCTGGCGGGGCCCGTGCTTCGCCGCCGGCCCGGCGCCGCGATCGTCGCCGACGTCAAGGCGGGGGCGGCCCTGTTCGACCGGGTGCGCGAGCTGGGCGGGCGGCTGGTGATGTGGAAGTCGGGCCATTCCAACATCCGCCGGCACATGGCGGCCGAGGGCGCGCCGCTGGCGGGCGAGATGAGCGGCCATGTGTTCCTTGAGGACGGCTATGACGACGCGCTGCTCGCCGCCGTCCGACTGGCGGGCGCGGTGGCGGAGGAGGGGCGAGCCCTGGGCGCGATGGTCGACGCGCTGCCCCGCTACGCGTCGACGCCCGAGCTGCGCGTGCCCGTGCCCGACGACCGGCGGCTGGCGGTGGTCGAAGAGGTGGCCGCGCGGCTGGCGGCGGACGGTGCCGAGGTGGAACGGCTGGACGGCGTTCGCGTCTGCACGTCCGATGGCTGGTGGCTGCTGCGCGCATCCAACACCGAATCGATGCTGACGCTGCGCGCCGAGGCCCGCGACGCGGCCGGGCTTGCGGGTCTGGTGGATCGCATCGCCGGCCAGCTCCGCGCGAGCGGGGTCGACTTTCCGGGCGTTGACTTGGGCGCGACCGGCGGCGACGCTCCGCCGTGATGACCGACGACCGGCTCGAATACCGGGAACGCCGCGTGGACGCATTCCGATCGTCCACGGGCCGCTGGCTGGTGGGCAGCTTCGCCGGGCTGGGCACGCTGCTGCTCTGCCTGGTGGGCGTGGGGCTGGTGGTGCTGGGGGTGCGCTGGCTGCGCGACCGCACCACCGCCTACGAAGTGACCGACCAGCGACTGATCGTCAGCCGCGGCATCCTGCTGCGCACGGTGGACGAGATCGAGCTGTACCGCGTCAAGGACGTGCGGCTCGAATATTCGCTGCTCAATGGGCTGGCCGATATCGGCACCATCCGCCTCACCGCCAGCGACCGCACGGCGTCGGGCAGTTTCGTCATGCGCGACGTGCCCATGGCGCGCGACCGGCGGGAGGGGTTGCGGCGGCTGGTGGAGCGCGCGCGGGTGCGCCGAGGCGTGCGCGAACTGGACGTCGATCCCGCCTGACGTTCCGGGGTGGCGCGCGGGCCCTGTCGCGCCCACATGACCCGTCATGCCGCCCCCCCAGCCCAAGATCATCCGCGTCGTCGACCTGGAAACCACCGGCAACGCGCCGCCCGCCCACGGCGTATGCGAGGTGGGCTGGCAGGACGTGGCGCTGGGCGACGACGGCCGGTGGGAATTGGCGGGCGAGGGGGGGCAGATGCTGGTCAATCCCGGCCGCCCGATCCCCCCCGTCACCCAGGCCGTGCACCATATCAGCGACGAGGACGTCGCCGACGCCCCCTGGTGGCCCGACGTGGCCAGGCGCGCGCTGGACCCGTACCCCAAGCGCCTGGCGCTGGCGGCGCACCGCGCGGACTTCGAGCAGCGCTACTGCACGCCCAACCTGACGGGCGGGGCGGACTGGATCTGCACCTGGAAATGCGCGCTGAGGCTGTGGCCCGACAGCCCGGCATTCTCGAACCAGATCCTGCGCTACTGGCGCAAACCCGCCGGGCTCGACCGCGAGCGCGGGTTGCCCGTGCATCGCGCCTTTCCCGACGCCTACGTCACCGCGCACCACCTGCGCGATCAGCTGAACGAGGCGTCGCTGGCTCAGCTGATCGAGTGGTCGCGGCTGCCCGGCCTGCTGCCGCGCGTCCGCTACGGCCCCGACCGCGGCAAGGACTGGCGCGAGATCGGCGACGACAGCTTAGGCAGCTTCCTGACGGACCGCGACGAGGACGTGCGCTACACCGCCGAGCAGGAACTGGCGCGCCGTCGCGGCGGCGGTCACGTCGGCCGCCCCTCGCCGCAGGAGTTGCTGCTATAGGACCGCGCCGGCGATCAGCAGCGTTCCCAGGCCCAGCGACAGCGGCACCCTGAGTTGCATCCAGTCGGGCGGCGCGAGCCGCAGGGCGACCAGGCGTCGGTCCACCGCCAGCGTCGCCAGCACCGCCGCCCCCAGCGCGATCAGCGACGGCGCCGGCCAAGCCAGTCCCACCGCCCAGGGCCAGGCGGTCGCCACCGCCGCCAGGCTGGGCGCCACGGCCGCGAACCACAGCCAATCCGGCGCGGCCCGGCCCCCGCGCGCGGCCAAGCCCCACCAGATGCCGCCCAGAAAGCTGAGGATCACCGCGCCATAGGCGTAGAGCAGCGCCAGCGCGGTGAAGCGGATGCCCGGATCGCCCCCCGCCACGGCGGCGACGCAGGCCGCGGGCGGCAGAAGCCCCGCATAGCCCAACCCCAGCGCGAGGCGCGGCACGCCGCCCCGATCCGTCACAGGGTGATCGCGGCGTCGGTGCCGGGCACCGCCAGCGGCTGGCCGAACGGCACCACCGCCACCGCCATGTATTCGCCGTCCGCGGGCCGCCCGAACACGTGCGTCACGCCGCGCGCCCCGTCGACCACCCAATAGTTCGCGATCCCCGCGCCCGCATAGAGCCGCCGCTTGAATTCCAGGTCACGCGCGGCGGTGGTTTCGGCGACCTCGATCACCAGCACGATTTCGTCGGGGCGCAGCGGCCGCCGCTCCGTCATGGTGTCGACGAGCAGGGCCGCGTCGCAGCCGACCAGCGTTTCCGCGTCGATCGCGATGCCGACCTCGCCGTGCAGCCGCCCGGCGGCGTCGGGCAGGGCTGCCCATAGCTGCCCGATGATCGACGCCTGTCGACCCGAATGGCCACCCATCGGCGGGGTCATCCGCTGTATCTCACCGGCGATCAGCTCCACCTTCATGTCGTCGAACGCGCCGAGTTCGCCCATCCGCAGGAACTCGGCCGCGGTGAAGCCCGTGCGGCTCTCGGTCGCGAAGCGGGGCAGGGGTTCGTTCATGCGGTCTCCAACGTAGCACGACGCCCCCGGTGCCGCGATAGGGCGGGTGGCGCGGCGGGCGCCCGCCCGCTATGGGCGCGGGACCCGATCCCCCGTACCGTACCGGAGTCAGAATGCGCGTCGCCTTCGCGTCCGACCACGCCGCCGTTTCGCTGAAAGCCGTGCTGATCGCGCGCGCGGTGGAACTGGGCCACGAGGTGCTGGACCTAGGCACCGACGGCGCCGCCAGCGTCGACTATCCCGACTACGGCTTCGCGTTGGCCGACGCGCTGGCGGACGGGCGTGCGGAACGCGGCGTGGCGCTGTGCGGGTCGGGCATCGGCATCGCCATCGCCGCCAACCGCCACCCCGGCTGCCGCTGCGCCCAGGTGGCCGAGCCGCTGTCGGCGCGCCTGGCCCGCACGCACAACGACGCCAACGCCATCGCCATGGGCGCGCGCCTGATCGGCGACGCGCAGGCGCTGGCCTGCCTGGAGGCGTTCCTGACCGCCGAGTTCGAGGGCGGCCGTCATGCCGCCCGCGTCGACAAGCTTTCCCGTGCCCCGGAGAAGACCGCATGAGCACCCAGCCCGCCCCCGTAGCCGACCACGCGTTCGACGGTTTCTTCACCCGTCCCCTGGCCGATGTCGACCCCGCGGTCGCCGCCGGCATCGCGCACGAACTGGACCGTGAGCAGACGCAGGTCGAGCTGATCGCCAGCGAGAACATCGTCAGCCGCGCCGTGCTGGAGGCGCAAGGGTCGGTGTTCACCAACAAATACGCCGAGGGCTATCCGGGCAAGCGCTACTATCAGGGCTGCGCCCCGTCGGACGAGGTGGAGCTGCTGGCGATCGATCGGGCCCGCCAGCTGTTCGGCTGCGGCTTCGTCAACGTCCAGCCGCATTCGGGCGCGCAGGCCAACGGCGCGGTCATGCTGGCGCTGGTGAAGCCGGGCGACACCATCCTGGGCATGAGCCTGGACGCGGGCGGTCACCTGACTCACGGTGCCAGGGCGGCGATGAGCGGCAAGTGGTTCGACGCGGTCCAGTACGGCGTCGATCCGGAAACCCACCTGATCGACTACGATCAGGTGGCGGGTCTGGCGCGCGAACGTGCCCCCAAGCTCATCATCGCCGGCGGCTCGGCGTATCCCAGGCAAATCGACTTCGCCCGTTTCCGCGCGATCGCGGACGAGGTGGGGGCGTATTTCATGGTCGACATGGCGCATTTCGCCGGCATCGTCGCCGCCGGGTTGCACCCCAGCCCCTTCGGCCACGCGCATGTCGTCACCACCACCACGCACAAGACGCTGCGCGGGCCCCGCGGCGGCATGGTGATGACGGACGACGAGGCGCTGGCCAAGAAGATCAACTCCGCCGTCTTCCCCGGCCTCCAGGGAGGGCCGCTGATGCACGTGATCGCCGCCAAGGCGGTGGCGTTCGGCGAAGCGCTGCAACCCGGCTACAAGGGCTATATCGCCGCCGTGGTCGAGAACGCCAAGGTGCTGGCCGCGACGCTGAAGGAGCGCGGGGCCGACATCATCTCGGGCGGCACCGATACGCACCTGGCGCTGGTCGACCTGCGCCCGCTGGGCATCACGGGGCGCGACGCGGACGAGGCGCTGGAGCGGGCGGGCATCACCTGCAACAAGAACGGCGTCCCCAACGATCCGCTGCCCCCCGTCAAGACCAGCGGCATCCGCGTCGGCAGCCCGGCGGGCACCACGCGCGGCTTCGGCCCGGCCGAGTTCCGCGAGATCGGCCACATGGTCGCCGACGTGCTGGACGGGCTGCGGACCAAGGGCGAGGCGGGCGATGCGTCGGTCGAGGCGGCGGTGCGCGGCCGCGTGCGCGACCTGTGCGCGCGCTTCCCCATCTATCGCTGAAGGGCGCGTGAAGTGACGGGATCGGGCGAGAACACCTATTGCCGCAACTGCGGCGTGCGGGCCGAGCCGGGGCAGCGGACCTGCACCAACTGCGGCGCGACGCTGCCGACCACGCCCAACACGATCCGCACGGACGCGATGCGCGCGCCGCCCGCGAGGGGGCCCGCGGACGGGCCGGGGCGCGCGCTGCTCTACGCGGGGCTGGGATTGGCGATGGCGGTGCCCGCGCTGGTGCTGTTGCGGCTGGCCGAGCGGGCGGGGAGGCGCTCTTAAGGTGCGATGCCCCTTTTGCGGCCATGACGACAGCCAGGTAAAGGACAGCCGCCCGACCGAGGACGGCGCCGCCATCCGCCGCCGCCGCCAGTGCGAGGGCTGCGCCGCCCGCTTCACCACCTTTGAGCGCATTCAGCTGCGCGACCTGATCGTGGTCAAGAGCGCCACCCCCGACGGGACCATCCGGCGCGAGCCGTTCGATCGGGAAAAGCTGCTCCGTTCGGTCGCCATCGCCGCGCGCAAGCGGCCGGTGGATGCGATCCGGCTGGAAAAGCTGGTCAGCGGCATCCAGCGCCGGCTGGAGACGACGGGCGAGGGCGAGGTCACGGCGGCGGCGATCGGCGCCATGGTGATGGACGGGCTGAAGGCGCTCGACTCGGTCGCCTATATCCGCTTCGCCAGCGTGTACCGCGACTTCAGCGAAGCGCGCGATTTCGAGGCGTTCGCGGGCCAGGTCGAGGAGGCCGGGCGGGGATGACGACCGCCCCGCCGCCCCCCGCGTTCGTGCTGGTCCGCCCCCAGCTGGGCGAGAATATCGGCAAGGCGGCGCGCGCCATGCTCAACTTCGGGCTCACCGACATGCGGCTGGTGGCCCCGCGCGACGGCTGGCCCAACCCCGCCGCCGGCCCCGCCGCGTCGGGCGCCGACCGGGTGCTGGAGGGCGCGCGCGTGTTCGACACCGTGGCGCAGGCGGTGGCCGACTGCGCGCACGTCTATGCCACCACCGTGCGCAAGCGCGGCGTCACCAAGCCGGTCGTCACCCCCGCGCAAGCCGCCGGCGCGGTGCGCGCCGGGCCCGGCCGCTCCGCCTTCCTGTTCGGGCCGGAACGCAGCGGGCTGGAAACGGACGACGTAGCCCTGGCGCGCACCATCGTGACGGTACCGATCAACCCCGAGTTCGGGTCGCTCAACCTCGCCCAGGCGGTGATCCTGGTCGCGTACGAATGGTCGCGCGGGGAAACGCTCGCCAGCCCGCCGGAGGTGGAGATCGACCCGCCGGCCCCGCAGGACGATCTGGACGGCATGATCGCCCAGCTGGACGGGATGCTGGAGAACAGCGGTTACTTTTTCCCGCCCGACCGGGTGGCCACCACGCGCCGGACGCTTCGCACGCTGCTGACCAAGCCCGGCTGGTCCGCGCAGGAGGTGCGCACCTTTCGCGGCGTGCTGTCGGCGCTGAACGGCGCCAAGCGGGCTCGTACGGAGTCCTGAACCCTAGCGCCGATCGAACGCCGCCAGCTCGTAGGCGATCGACGCCTCCACCAGCCGGTCCCAAAGGTCGGCGATCACCGGGCCCGGCAGCCCCGCCGCCTCCGCCGCGGCGCGCGCGTTGGCGATCACCTGACGCTTGCGATCCTCGTCGCGCACCGACGCGCGGCTCGGCTTCACCCGCGCGGCCGCATCCATGTAGTCGAAGCGCCGCCGGAGCAGCGCCACCAGTTCCAGGTCCAGCGCGTCCACGCCCGCGCGGACCTGGGACATGTCGGTGCAGTCGGTGGGCGGGATCGGTCGCATGGATCGGCTGTGGCCGGGTGGGGCGGACCTGTCCAGGATCGCGGTCGCACCCGTTGATCCGGCTTGGGTATCCGGGCAACCTTCGCGGATCGTCAGGAAGGTATCGTCATGTTGATCCTCGCATTCGCTCTGGCCCAGGCCGCGGCTCCGGCCGGAACCGCCCCGTCCTCGGCACCGGAGAGGAAGATCTGCCGCTCGGCGGACGACACCAGTTCGCGCATCCGTCGCAAGCCCGATTGCCGAACCAAGGCGCAGTGGGACGAGATCGATCGCCAGAACGAGGCAGCGCTCGGCCAGCCGACGACCCGAACGCGACGTTTCAGCTATTGACGGCGCGGCCGCGTTGACTTGAGCGGCGTCCCGGCCTAGGCGCGCCCCTTCGCATTCGCCCCCGCACCCCGGTGAAGCGGCGGGCCCGCGTCCCCTCACGGACGCGGCGCGACGACCGGGACCAACGTCGTTCGCATTTTGCCAAGGAACATCACATGTCGAAGCGCGCCAGCGCCAAATACAAGCTCGACCGCCGGATGGGCGAGAACATCTGGGGTCGGCCCAAGTCGCCCGTCAACAAGCGCGAATACGGCCCCGGCCAGCACGGCCAGCGCCGCAAGGGCAAGGTATCCGACTTCGGCCTACAGCTGCGCGCCAAGCAGAAGCTGAAGGGCTATTACGGCGACGTGACGGAGAAGCAGTTCAAGGCCTGCTATACCGAGGCCGCGCGCATGAAGGGTGACACCAGCCAGAACCTGATCGGCTTGCTTGAACAGCGGCTGGACATGATCGTCTATCGCGCCAAGTTCGCCCCCACCATCTTCGCCGCGCGCCAGCTGGTCAGCCACGGCCACGTCCGCGTCAACGGCGTGAAGTGCAACATCGCCTCGCGCCGCTGCTTCGTCGGCGACGAGGTGTCGCTGGGCAACAAGGCGCAGGAGATGGCGCTGGTGCTCGAGGCGCAGTCGCTGTCCGAGCGCGAAGTGCCCGACTACGTCGTCGCCGACGGCAACGCCAAGGTGACGTTCAACCGCGTCCCCGCGCTGGACGAGGTGCCGTATCCGGTGAAGATGGAGCCGAACCTGGTGGTCGAGTTCTACTCGCGCTGAGCGAGTAGAACGAGGACACGAGAGGTTCGGCTGGCCGGCGGGGCCGAAAGCCCCGACCGACGACGCGGCTTCGCCGCGGCGCCGATCCAGAGGCCCGCCCCCCATTGCCCCGAAACGAGAAGGGGGCGGGTCCGCATCGGACCCGCCCCCTTCTTGCGTCCGCCCCGATCCTGATCCACTCTTGCCGGACAAGGGGGGATCATGGCCTGTCGACCTAACGTGCCCGCCGCGGCCGCCGTCGCGCTCGTCTGCCAGTCGCTCGTCTGTCAGCCGCTCGACGCGCAGGCCCGCGGTCCCGCGCCGTCCTCGATCGCGCCTCCCCCCGCACCCGACGCGACCGCCGCCGCGTTCGGCGCGCGCGAGGAGGTGCTGGACGTCAGCCTGTCGCCCGACGGCCGGCGGCTGGCGGTGCTGACGCCGCGCGGCCCCCGCGGCACCGCGCTCGTCGTGATGACGATCGGTCAGAAGGACCAGAAGGCCGTGCTGGGGATGCCGGGCGGCAGGGAGCAGCTGCGCTGGTGCCGCTGGGCGTCCGACGAGCGGATCGTCTGCCAGGCCACCGTCATCGAGGACGCCGGCGGCCAGCTGCTCGGCTTCAGCCGCATGGCCACGGTGCGCGCGGCCGGCGGGGACGTGAAGCTGTTGACCGCGCGCCAGGGCAGCGACGCGCGCGGGCCGATGCAGAACGGCGGCGCGCCGATCGACTGGCTCGGCGACGACGGGGCGGGCACGGTCGGCAGCGTGCTGATGACGCGCCAGTTCGTGCCAGAGGACCGGACGGGCTC
>Ga0325400_1000136_pt1 | contig 45930 bp, 49 predicted proteins | sample PopdelMetagenome_2_FD_205662 | JGI IMG/M metagenome (GOLD analysis project Ga0325400, IMG submission 205662) | Populus deltoides microbial communities from Bellville, Georgia, United States - Xylem-PdKOR-R1 | ecosystem: Host-associated > Plants > Phyllosphere > Stem > Wood/Secondary xylem... | reverse complement strand
AGCGGTGACATGAGGAACTGAGCCGTTTTCGGCGGCAACGGTGAGGCGGGTGATAACAGCTTTTTCCAACTGACGGACGCGTTCACGGGTGATGCCAAGAAGCTCGCCAATCTGCTCTAAAGTCTCTTTGCGATCAAATAAACCAAAGCGGCGCGAAATAATTTCGCGTTCGCGTTCCCGTTCAATCGTACTGAGAATATCACTGACAAAGCTGTCAGTGTCGAGAGTAGTTGGTGATGCGTCTGTTGCCATGAATATACACTTCCCTAGTCGGAGTTTTTATTACTTTAGTAAGTAATTATAAAACGTTAATTTTTAAATGTCAAACTTATTGCTGTTGCTACCAGTTGTACATACATATCATAACACAAACGTGACGGTAGTGCTTATTTATTGTTGTAAAATTCAGGAGGCCATATAGCTGCTGATGACGCAACTATTTTTTAGTGGTTCGACGACGAACGACGCGCTTTTTCTTGACAGGCGCTGCCTTCAGTAGCTCGGCGCACTGCTCTTCAGTAAGGTCGGATGGCTCTTGATCCTTTGGAATCTTAGCGTTCTTTTTGCCATCGGTAATGTAAGGACCATAGGGGCCTTTGATGACATTAATACCGTTCGCAAACTGCTTGATGTATTTGTCTTTATCTTTCTGTAGCTTATCAGCATAAGCTTGACGAGCTTCTTCTAAGCTGATTGTCCGTGGATCAAGTGGCTTAATGGACACAAAGGCTTTACCGACTTGAATGTATGGACCAAACCGACCGATATTAGCTTTAATGTCTTCGCCCTGTTCTGTTTGACCAACGAGGCGTGGCAGATTAAACATCTCGAGGGCTTGCTCAAGTTTGACGGTGTCAATCGTCGTGCCTTCAGGCAGTGTGGCAAAATCCGGTTTACGATCTTCATCGTTTTCGACATCACCACGTTGGAGCATTGGACCGAAGCGACCGAACCGGGCGTAGATTGGTAGATTAGTTTTAGGGTCGTTGCCGACTAAACGGGCCTGGGAAACTTCTTGCCGTGAAATATCGGCTGATTGCTCGACTAACGGATGAAAGTCTTTATAAAAGTCGGCAATCGTCTTGTTCCAGGCGGCTTTACCATCGGCGACGAGGTCAAAGTCAGCTTCGACACGGGCAGTAAAGTCGAAGTCGACGATACTTGGAAAGTGTTTAACGAGAAAGTCGGTCGTTACTTCGGCGATATGAGTCGGGACTAGCTTGGCGCGGTCGGCACCGGTCGTTTCAGTTTTGTCGGTCGTTTCAATGTCTGAAGCACCGGCTTTTAAACGAAGGCCGCGAACGGATCGCTCAATACCTTCAAGGTCGGCTTTTTCGACATAACCACGGGTCTGTACAGTGTTGATAGTTGGAGCGTAGGTACTTGGCCGGCCAATACCAAGCTCTTCCAACTTCTTAACTAAGGCTGCTTCGCTGTAGCGAGCCGGGCCACGGCTAAAGGTTTCGTTGGCGCTAAGGTTTGGCATTGGTAACTGATCGCCTTTTGAGACAGCTGGCAGCAGGGTGTCGTCTTTACCGCCGCCATATACTTTAAGATAGCCGTCAAAACGGAGAATTTCGCCCTTAGCTAACAGTTTGTCGCCAGAATGCTTCGTAGAGACAATCGTAATTTCGGTACGTTCGGTTTGGGCTGGAGCCATTTGGCTGGCGATCGCCCGTTGCCAAATCAGTTGATAGAGCTTTTTTTGCTGAGCATCGGCGCCGGCCGATAGATTAGCGAAGCTGGTCGGTCGAATAGCTTCGTGGGCTTCCTGGGCACTCTGGCTCTTAGTTTTGAATTGACGGAATTGATGATATTGTTCGCCGTAATTGTCGACGATATGTTTGTGGGCGGCATCAAGCGCTGTCTTAGATAAGATAGTGCTGTCAGTACGCATGTAGGTAATCTGGCCTGATTCGTAGAGCCTTTGGGCCAAGGTCATTGTTTGGCGGACACTGTAGCCGAGGCGGCGTGAGGCTTCTTGCTGCAACGTACTAGTAGTGAATGGTGCGCCTGGATTGCGGCTACCTGGCTTTTGGGCGATATCACTGATAGTGAACTCAGCGCCGACGGCTTGTTCAAGCCATTGGCGAGCACCTTCAATTTGAGCTGGTTTAGTCGTTAGTTCGGCAGTCAGGGTTTGACCATCAATACTAAATTCAGCTGTAATTTTGAAGCTACTTTCGGCCTGAAAGGCTTGGATTTCGCGCTCTCGTTCGACAATCAGGCGGACGGCAACCGATTGAACACGGCCGGCACTAAGGCCAGTCCGAACCTTTTTCCAGAGAACTGGGCTTAGTTCATAGCCGACGAGGCGGTCTAAGACGCGGCGGGCTTGCTGAGCATCAACCAACGGCAAATTAACGGTTCGAGGTGTTTTGATAGCCTGTTCGATAGCCGGTTTGGTAATCTCGTGAAAAACAATACGCTTAGTGTTGGCGGGATCTAATTTGAGGGCGTGTGCGAGGTGCCAGGCAATTGCCTCCCCTTCGCGGTCTTCGTCGGATGCGAGCCAGACTTCATGGGTCTTAGCGGCCTTACGGAGCTCAGCCACGACTTTCTTTTTATCACTACTAATTTCATAGGTTGGTTCAAAACCACCGGGGATATCAATATTCAGGCCTTTTTTTGGTAGATCACGGATGTGTCCGAAACTGCTTTTGACCATATAGTCACTACCAAGGAATTTTTCAATGGTTTTGGCCTTAGCCGGTGACTCAACAATAACTAAATTTTTTGCCATAACTACCTATTATACCGAGCTTGGCAAGACCAAGCTGAAAAAGTTTACTAAATGTAGTCGCGGTAAACAACGTATCCGCCCCAAATGCCACCAAAGGCGCCAATGCTACTGAGGATAATGCTTGCCGGACTGAACCAGTTGCCCTGACTAACCAAGCTACCGATCCAGCTACCAAGCGTGCTGCCGATCAATAAGCCAACGCTAATCATAAGCTTCATAATGTTAGTGTACCATGCTTAACCCGGTGCCCAGTAGTCGTTACCAAGTGGCCGGATTTGACCAGATAGTTCAAGCATCGTAATTGCTTGATGATAGACGCCGGGTGGTAAACCTGACCTTTCTAATAAATCACGGCCGCTGCTAATGCCGGCCTCTAACAATGTGATGATACTTTGTTGATCGGGATTAGCATTGAGGCTTCGCCGTGCAGCGCCAGCCGACTGAATTTTAAGATGACTAAGGATATCGGCACTGCCTGTTATTAAAGTAGCGCCTTCTTCATGGAATAAACGAAGCGGCCCGGCAGCCAACGGATTAGTTAATTCACCTGGTATGACCATGCAGGCCCTGCCCTGATCAGCTGCATAATCGACGGTGTGTCGGCTGCCGCTTTTAAGCGTAGCTTCGGTGATGAGCGTAATACTTGCGAAACCGGAAATGAGTCGGTTGCGTTGTACGAACTGATGTTTGTGTACGCCCGGTTCGCCGGTTGGCTGCTCGGTGACGAGCGCTCCGCCCTGCCCGAGAATCTTTTGGGCTAAACCTTGATGAGCCCGTGGGTAGACATAATCGAGGCTGCTTGGTAAGACGGCAACGGTAATGCCACCGGCGTCGAGTGCGCCGCGGTGAGCAATGCTATCAACGCCGTAGGCTAAGCCGCTCACGATGACAACTCCGGCAGCAGCGAGTTCAAAAGCAAGTTGATGTGTGATCGTCTCACCATAGCGGCTCGGCCGACGACTACCCACTATGGCGACGGCTGGCCGCATGAGGATATCTTCCCAGTTATCACTAGCAATATGAAGCTCATGCGGCGGATCGGCAATCGTCCGCAGACGCTCGGGAATGGTTTGATCGACAAGGCAAAAGGTATTCATAGCGCCATGGTAAGCGTTATTTCAGCTGACTACAATGTACTTATGACTGGGCGTTAAACAAGTTTTAACATAAAAACTATGGCTTAAACGCAAATTGGATTATTTGTCCAAAACATGTAAAGGTATTGACTAATAACAATATTTTTGCTAATATAGCAATCTGTAAGTCTTATATGAGAGTCTTACGTACCTTTTACCCCCATTTCTATGTTTCGCGGTTACCCCCGCGGATCTAGATTGTTTTAGAGCGTGCTGTCGATAAGTTGTTACCCTCCACTTCTCTTTAGCAGGCTCGCGTCTTATGACGCAGTCAGCGCTCTAAAACCAATTATTCCCTTTAACCCCGCATCCCCTCTCGTTTTATTGAGCTTTGGTGAGATGACGGTACAACCTGTGGTGGGCCAGTTATGTTTCTCTGCGAGACTGCATAACCGAGGCCTTCAAGGTGGGTTGAAGGGTGTAAAGAGCCTCCAGCGGTGCCCACCCCCTCTGGAGGCTCTTTTTGTATATAAAGTATTGCTATAAAGCAACTTTAGTATATAATATTTTTCTATGAGTGAAGCTTCCCGATTTGAATTTGATCATAGTCGATCTATAAATAGTCAGACAGCAGACATACAAGACTTTGTATCAGATTTAATGGACAGTGCTAATGTACCCTCAGAACTACATGGGGCAGTAGAAGCAACAACTGTGCAAAAAGTCAGGAATGTATTCAATTTGAGAGAGTTAACTCGTTACGATTCCATAGAAAATGGTAGCGACTATGTTGATTTGTCTAAAGAATTAATAATGCCACATGCGTATGCCGCCGAATTACTAAGTATTGAAAATACAGGTGTTCCTAGCCCTGGAACTGTCAGACAACGTGCAGATGCATACGTTAATGAAGGTGTGAGATTAGTGCATGGCTATTTGAAACATGGCGGAAAATCTATATCGCAGGGTGATCATCCGGGCAGTATCCAAAGCATTAATGATAGCCTTTCAAGCCATGGAGCTGGTCTTATTCAAACCGGTATCGTATTAGATACGAGGTACGTCAATGGCGCGCTTACGCGTGAAGCAGTTTTGCCTTTAGCCAATGCATATGGGTTACCTCCACGTCATATGAGTCGTTTTAGCCGTTTTGGTCTAAACCGTTTATCCGCAGTTGATGATCGTATCAATACAGCACTTAGCGCTTTTGAAATGAAAGCCGATATAAACGCAAATGATCTTTGGCGTAGTTTACGGACTGCCGTTGTCGAGACGGCAACCCTTATGAATATGTTCCGCCATTTAGCTGTTGCCGACTGCATTGGAACTATGGCTATGTTGCAGTCCACTTTGGGAGGTGTAAAACTTAAGGGTGCAGTTATTCAAACACGAGCTGGTTTTCAATCAGCGGCTAAGGCATACGCCGCGACCGGTATGTATGATACGACCTCTCTCGATGCTTTAGAGGCTAAGCACGCAAAAATTATCGATGGGGCTGCCGACTCACCTTACCAGGCTATCAGGGATATGGGTGCGACGTCAGTTGTCGTGCATGATGTAATATCGAATAGACTTAATCATTTCAATAAAAGTTTTTCTCGAGTTCATGAAATTGCAGATGAATTACAGTTGAAACCTACTCCGATTGAGATATCTGCTAAGTCAGCCATACCAGTGTTAGATGTCATCTCAGAAGCTATTGATAAAATTGACAATAATATTTTAGTTACGCACGATGAAGATAATCAAAAAGCTTTAGAATTACGACATAATTTTGAAACCGCCCTTAATGCATTAAGCGATTTCCGCCAACCATTCATATCAAGTGGGCGCGCAATCCGTAAAAGTGGTCTATCCGAATTAACACATGACCTTATCATAGGATACGAGCCAAAAGATTACGTTCCAATTAATGGTATTAGTTCGCCGGATGCAGAAAGAAAACATGCTCATGTATTAGGCTTAGAGTCTTTAACTGCAGATTCACAAGTGCCAAGTGAACTATTGAAAGAAATTTTGGATCATGAAGCAACTCTTGTAGCACAAGCATTGACTACATACCGACTACTTGGTAAAAATAAACCTTCTGTTGATACTGATATGACCGCCTGCATCGCCGATACCGTATCATGGTTATCCGATAACCGAGATACATTTAAACACCTATTACGTAACAAGTTGGATACAGCAATAGCCGAGCGATACATAAAATTATTGGACCGCTTATTGCCACCAAATGTCGATGTCAGCAAAGACCCTATCAAACTTGAAGCAGTCAGTGAAATACCTGTCCAAGCAGATCCAGATGAAATATCCGACGACATTGATTCAACGATCATTAAAGTCGGTAATGAAAAGAATGAACATACTGCTATTGAGCAAGATTATGCCGCTAAGAATATTTTTGAGCTACCTATTAGTGAGGGTGACGTGGCCTATCAGCTTGATTGGGAAGTGTTCCCAGCTGAAGTGTCTATTAATGACATCGAACGTATTATTACAAAGGCATACCCAAGTCGGGCTCAAACTGAAAATATTGACTGGACTCGTATTAAAGATCTAATGCAGCTCGCAAGCGCATACGAAGGAAATCTATACCGCTCCAAGCCGAACGCCCTTGGCCGAGGTAAGAATATTCCTTATTTCGTAGCTGAAATCGAGATTGAAGGTAGGCAATATGCTGTTGCCGAGAACCCAGCCGAAGGCAACGCTAGTTATGTCCTGCGGGCTGATTTGGCCTATAGCGGAGCTGCTTGGCAAGAAGTTTTTGCCGAGTCACGTTTATTTGCACGGATGCTCGGCGCTGAACGTGTTATTCATCGTGATACAAGTAACCATCTTGATAAGATTATGACTAAAATCCAAGAATTGCACCTAGTGCGTCCCACGGTTTAAAATTCTACCACGGTATAATTGATTTTCTATGAAACTAGATGGCGAATTTATACGGCTTAGTAGCGTAGAGCAAAACCAGCTCGATATGGTTGAAAATGCCGACACGAATGACGGTAGCTTCAATGTTCTCTTCACGCCTACCTACGTTCAAAATTGGCGAAATGATATTGATCGACTTCGTGGTGACAATCAATCTTTACGCAATGCTTACCCTAATATGATGACGGTTAACAGACGTGGCTTTTTAGGTATAGCTGTTCATTCACTTTATTTCTTTGATTTTAGAATGGCTTTTCAGGGTTTAAGACAATCATTGAACCCTGCTGTCGATGCTGCTCGACATGAATACGAACAGAACCAAGCTCAGATTGATGGCTACCGGCAAGCCGTTGAAAGTGCCTGTCGTTTAAGAGATATGGCGGCTAACCCCGATATTGACTGGCCCGGAAGCGAAGCTATGATGTCGAAACTGATTGATGACTTTACGGATCATCTAAAGACTAGCGAATAACCTTTTATACGAAGCTACGAGTCTCGTTCGGGAGCACGCTGCTTCCGTAAACGTATTCAGTCAAAATCGAAATAACCTCTTTACGCAACGCTGGTAGCTGCTCGACCTGTTCCTTTGAGAACTTAGCTAGCACAAAATCGGCGCTGTTCTGTTGCTCGTGCAACTTCGGCCCAATACCAATCCGTACGCGGCCGTACTCGGCGCCAATATGCTGGCTGACTGATTTGATACCGTTGTTACCGGCTGGGCTGCCGCCAACTCTTAGACGGATCTGGCCAAAAGTAATGTCTAATTCATCATGGATGACAACGATGTCATTAATGCCGACTTTATAGAAGTGAGCGACCGCTTGGACGGCTTCCCCGCTTAGGTTCATCATGGTCGTCGGCTTAATGGCGATAACCCGGGTTTCGCCAAGGTTGCCGGTAGCCACGTGGGCCTGAAGGTCTTTCTTATGTTGCCAACCACCGAGTCCGGATTTTTCGACGAAAGCATCGAGACAATCGAAGCCGATATTATGCCGGGTGCCTTCGTAATCGCTACCCATGTTGCCGAGGCCAACTAAGAGGACGGTCCGGTTGTTGCCGATGGTATATAACTGGGTAACGGCCCCCGTATCGGGGCGTAACGTAAAGAGGCTCATTACTTTCAAGTGTACCATTTAGTTGACTAAAATGAGTATTTGGTGTATAATATGCTTTGTAATATAAGTTGAAGCCCTCCTGCACTTCGCTACAGCGACTTCAAAAGGAGTTTTGGAATGAAACGGGTCTCTTTAATTGCCGCCGGGGCAACTACCGGTTTATTAGTCATGAGTAGTGTCGGCGGTACCGCCCTTGCCTGGCACCCACAAGGTAAGATCACTAAGTCGGTTCAGAATGTAACGACCAATAGCGCCTTAGCTGATGCTAACACTGCTAGCAGCGCCGTTGCTGCTAAGCCAGGTGACATCCTTAATTACGTGATTGTCGTCAGCAATGTTGCTAACCCTGCCGATAAGCAGTACAACGACATGGACTTCACGAAGTTAACTGATACGTTACCTGCTGGCGTCGAATTAGTCGCTACCCCGGCTCAGCGCCAAATCAATGAAGACCTCGGTCTCATTAAGCCGGGCGCTAAGGTTACTAAGACCTATCAGGTTAAAGTTACGGCTACCAAAGACGGGGTTATTGAGAACAAGGCTTGCTTTACCGGTGACAGCACTGTGAAAGATAATAAGCAAGCTGGCTGTGACACCGCGGTCGTTAAGGTGACGGTTCCGCCAACACCGATAACGCCTCCGGTAACGCCAACTACGCCAGTAACACCTGAAAAGCCTGCTACGCCAACCACTCCAGCCGCGCCAGTTGCACAGCCAACTGAGTTGCCACACACAGGTGCTGGCTCGAACGCTTTCTTAGCCGCTGGCCTAGCTAGCATCCTGGGCTACGTTTGGTCTTACAAGCGCCGCGCTACTCGCTAGACTATAGCCTCAATAATCAGGGCACAGCCCGAGATGAACATAGCAGCCAGCATGACCTTCATGATGAAGCCGTCGCCTTTCTGGACTGCCATGTTCCCACCAATGTAGCCGCCGATAAAGGTCGTGAAAACGCCTACGGCGGCTACTTGCCATATAATGAGCCCGCTGCCAAAAACGCCAATAATGATGGCGACGTTGAGAACCAGTTGCGACCAACGTTTAGTAATATTGGCTTCTAGTGCTGTCATGCCGAGCATACCCATCAGTACTAAGCTGACCAGCGTACCGAGACCACCACTAAAGATCCCTTGTAGGGCGAGTGCTAGAGCCAATAGCCCGCCGCCGGCTGCCTGTTTGGCCATTGACGGGTTGCTAGCTCTTTGCCCGACCTTTTTAATAATGACTACTGGAATCATTAATAACACAATGACGCCAAGAGCTAGTTGATAAGCCGCTGAATCTAAGTATTTAATAGCGAACGGCGCCAACAAACCAATTAGTAACGCCAATATCATTATGGGTATAATTCGACGCCAAGCTACTTTCCCTTTGGCTTTTTTAAGACCGCTCAACGAGCCAAGCGTAACCGATAGGCCATTAATCTTACCGGTAGCGACGGCTTGAGCTGGCGTTAGGCCTAAAAAGATTGAAAGCGGCGTCATTATGAAGCCCCCGCCACCCCCGCTGATGCCGCTCATAATCGAACTCAAAAAACTGGCGATGCCATAAATTAGTAATTGCCACCATTCCATAATGGTTTAAGCGTAACACTTTTAGGAGATGGTCGACAGTCTAACGATTGCCGGCTTTTTTGGCGATGATGGTCTTTTGCAGATTGCTGCGGTCGGCCTTGGTCGGGCTGTCGCCGTTGCGATGCGTAACGTGCTTTTCGAGGAACCAAAACTTCAGCGATGTGCCGGTGAGTTCGTACTTCTCACGGAGCATGCGTTCCATGTGGCGCTTGTAGCTCCAGTGGAGGAACTTGGTATGGCTGCCGAAGACTTTGAAGCTGGGGCCACGGCCGCTGTCATCTTCTTGAACGATATAGTTAAGCTTAGGTGCCCGGTTTTTGAGGCCGGCTGGCGGGTGGCGATCGACAACTTGGCGAAGCCATTGGTTGAGCTCGCGGGTCGGCATGGTCTGCTTGCGCCGCTCATCGATTTCTAATGCCAGATCAAATAACTTAGTCACGTTCTGGCCGCTGACGGCGCTCGTGAAGATCAGTGGCGCCCAGGGGACGAACTCGAACTCACTACTGATGGTGGCGGCTAATTGGTCGCGGCTAAATGGTGTTTTGTCGTCCAGGCTGTCCCATTTGCTGACAACGAGTACTAAGCCTTTGCCAGCATCTTTGATAAGACCGGCGATCTTTTGGTCGAGACCGGTGCTGAGCTCGTTGACGTCCATCAACATGAAGCAGATATCAGCCTGCTCAATGGCGGCCAAAGTGCGGATAACGCTAAAGCGCTCAATACCGGTGCCAATCTTACCACTGCGGCGAATACCAGCAGTGTCCATCATTTCAATGGTGCGGCCGGAGTGGCGAACCGTGGTGCGATTAACATCACGGGTGGTGCCGGCACGGTCAGCAACAATAGCCTGCTGCTTTTTAGCAAGGCTGTTGAATAAAGCTGATTTACCGACGTTTGGACGGCCCAACAAAGCAATGCGTAAGCGGCCATCGTCTTCGATGAGGCTAGCGGCCGGTAGTAAACTTTGTAATTCGCGGGTTAAATCGCCAAAGCCTTCACGGTGGATGGCGCTGGTGGCAATGACGTTCTTAATGCCAAGGCGTTCGAAGCCAGCGGTTCCTTGCTTACGAGCCTGATCAATCTTGTTCACTAAGAGGATGACTGGTTTACGGCTTTTAAGGGCTAATTTAGCGACTTTTCTGTCTTCGTCCGTGACTACGGTGCCGGCTTCGGCAACGACGATGATGACATCGGCGCTATCAGCCGCCTGGGTAATTTGTTCCTGAATGGTGAACTCAAAGTCGTCTTCGGCATCTTTCATGCCAGCCGTGTCTACGAGCCAGAAGTCCTGGTCGTCACCAAAGCTGGCCTTAGCCATGATGCTGTCGCGAGTGGTACCGGCTTCGCGGGCTACGATAGCCTCACGGCGCTCAAGCAGCGCGTTGAAGAGACTGGATTTGCCAACATTGGCACGGCCAACAATGGCGACGATTGGAACTTTTTTAGACATAATTGTGCTTATTATAACAGATTAGAGCCGTTGACATCAAGGGTAAATGGTTATAAAATGTAATTCATGGTAATCTCACCCGAGATCTCCAAAACCTACACGAATAGAGGGGGCACTTCTCGTGTCTAGCACCATCGAGTTCGAGGTCCATTTCGACCAGGTCATCGCGACCACCGAGGGGACATCCTGCGCCATGCCGGGTCTGTTCCGAGAACAGATCATCCCGACCCGCCTGGGCCGCGCCTTCGCCAGCCTCGTCTCCAACGAGGAGCTGCGCCGGGTGGCTGCAACGCAAGAAGCACTGCCTTCCAGCAGCGGCTACCAGCACCTCAAGGTGCCGGTGATCAGCACCTCGCGTCCGGCAGTCGGCTCGCTCCTTCGAGAGATGGCGGACTACGCCCGCTAGCCGACTACGACTGACAACACGCCCGGGGTGTCTCAGGAAACCTTACCAAAAGGTCCGTCTGGGACACCCCGGCGTGATGGCGACGAAGATATTGTCGAGGCAATTATTGCTTCCAATTTCTTCCTTACCACCTCAGCCCTCTCTATTCATCTAATCATTGATTTATTTAAGTTTTTATAGTATAATATTAGTTGAATTCCCAACCCCGGGTTTTCATCGACAGAGTGAGGAGTGTGAGCTTCGTGACCATTACTGAAGCCTTCATGGCTGAAGTCAAGGTGTCGGGCGTGTCCATCCGTGTAAAGTGCTTGAACAACGACGAGCAGGTGACCTGGTGGCACAGCCGCTACGGTGGTAAGGGTCGCCCCTATCGCCAGCAGGCCATCCGTCTGATCGGCCGACGTGGCGTCCGCCTCGCCGAGAAGCGTCAGGCCGACATGGTCAGTAACAAGGTGCAGGGCGAGCGCGTCTACGGAATGCTCCTCGAACGAGGTCGTTTCGGTCGGATTGTCACCGCCCACATCAACCGCTTCGAGCCGAAGCCCTAGCGCCACCGCACTAAAGACGGCCAGAGCCAGTGAGCCCTGGAGGGGTACTATATCAGTCTAGCTGATAACCCCTAAGTTGCGCCGCGGAGACGAAAAAAGCTTGCCACCGGCAAATCCCTTTTTCACTTTAACCCCTTCTCCTCTGTCGCACTTCCAAATAGTTTAATCAGGAAATGATTGAAGTATTTGGAAGTGAACTTATGCAGCCTGTTGTTTAGTCACCGAGTAGACTTTCCGTTCGGTATTTGCCTGGTTGCAGCGTCGTAAGCTCAGTCAAGCCGAACTTAGTGCGATGTAGTTTTACGACCGTGTAACCGCGGGCAGCAAACGTCCGGCGGATTTGCCGATTGCGGCCCTCATGCATGACAACTTGCCAATCAGACCCGTGTGCTTTTAGCTTAAGGTTACTTATGCCGTCTTCTAATGTAACGCCATTATTAATTGCCGCTACGTCTTCTTGAGTGAGCGGCTTATCAAGACTCACTTCATATAGTTTGTCTTTGACGTATTTTGGATGCGTCAGCTGATTGGCTAGGTCGCCGTCATCGGTCATAAGTAATAATCCACTTGAGTCTTTGTCGAGGCGGCCAACTGGGTTTAGGTGATGCAACTCTGACGGTAATAAATCATAGATGGTCTGACTACCCTGTCCGTCTCGTGAACAAACGTAGCCAGCCGGCTTATGTAGGCTGATGGTCGTGTGTGTTTGCCGTGGAGTCAGTGTTTGCTCATCCAATGTGACAACGTCGCTGGCAGTTACGGTTTGGCCGGTGACGGGCGGTTGTCCGTTGATGAGCACACGGCCATCGGCAATTGCCTGGTCGGCTGCCCGACGGGAAAGTTGGCTGGCGAAGGCTATGAATTTATTAATTCTCATTTGGCTATTATAACAACACGCCTTGGGCCCAATGACTTGCTAGTTATTTGCGGCGGTACCCATATACCAACAGCGTTGGTATGAGTGCACCAACGCAAACAGTTGAGATTTACTAGGGTGTTAAAAAGTAATTTGCGATTAAAGGGCGATGTCTTCGGGGCGGACAGTATTGTTCGGAGCAGTTGGTTGTTGCGGAGCGATCGAGGACGGGATCACGCTGCCTTGGCCCTGCTCTTTGGCTTCTTCCTGAGCTAACAATTGATTGATGTCAGGTTTGGCTTCGGGGTTACTGATCGGTTGAATAATCTTGGTGCCGCCGTCGCTAGCTGGCTTTGGTACGGCTGGACCTTCGGGGGCTGGTGCGGCCGGGTTTTGAGCTGGATCAACATTGGTGTTGCTTTGAGGAGCTTCAACGACTGGTTGTTCAACTGGCGTTGGGGCGGCTGATGGCTGAATGACGACTGGTTGCTGCACGCCATTAGTGACGCCTGGCTGGACACTGGCACTGAGCTGATCGACGGCAGCCGAAATCAGTTGATCGTTGCTGGTCAATGCCGGTGCTGCAGCTGGTTGCTCAACTGGCGTTGGGGCCGCAACTGGTTCTGGCTGAACGGTTACCTGGATTGGCTCAGCGGCCACCGGCTGAGGCGTAGCCGGTTCTGGTACGGGTTGCGGTTGGACAGCTTCTGGTGGAGCCGCCACTGGATCGACTGGCGCGGTTACGACCGGATCTTCGGTAGGAGCAGCTTGAACGGGTGCTGGTGTTGGTTCTGGCTCGGTAACAGGCGGTTGAGGTTCGGTGGGTGCAGATTGTTCAGCGACTGGTTCGGCTGCCTGCGGGGCTTCGATAGACGGTTGGGCTGGTTTAGGAGTTGGCACGCCTTGGTTGGCGAAAGCGTTGATCTGCGCTTGAATGTCAGCTTCTTCCTGAGCCAAAGTTTCCGATAAGCCGTTGGTCGGGTCGTTTACAGGCACTTGTTCGGCTGGAGCTGGCTCCACAACTTGGGGCTGCACGATTGGTTCGTGAGCCGAGACTGGTGTATCAACGACAGCTAATGCGACTGGTTCTGGTTGAGGTGCGGCTACTGGTTCTGGCGGTGCTGTAACAGGCTGGGCGACTGGTTCGGCAACAACTGCAACGGGTTCAGCTGGCGGTGTGACGACGGCCGGTTCCGGCTGTACAACTGGCTCGCTCACAACTGGCTGGTCGGTAATGACTGGTTCGGGCAAGCTGACCTGAGCTGGCTCTGGTGGTGCAGCCACTGGAACATCAGTGACGACTGGTGCGGCAACTACGGGGGCAGCAGCAGGTTCTGGAACGGCAGCGGGCGCAGCAGCTGGGGCTGGTTCGTTGTCGCCAAGCAGAACCTTAGCATTATTGACGATATCCTCGAGCGTAACTTGCGATTTGACGAGGTAGCGATCGGCGCCAAGCGCGTCGGCTCGGGCTTGGTCTTCGGCTTGGCTAAGGGCGGTCAGCATTATGACGTGGACGTTGCGGAGACCTTCGGTGTTACGCATGATGTCGAGCATGTCGAAGCCGGAAATGTTCGGCATCATGACGTCGGAGATGACGAGATCAGGCTTTTCTTGCGATGCGATTGCCAAGGCAGCTTCACCGTCTGGGGCGGTAACAATAGTGTAGCCTTCGGCCATTAAGCGCGCTTCGTAAATTTCGCGTAAGTTGTTGTCGTCTTCGACGAGCAGGATCTTGGACATTGGGCTACCCTATTTGCTTATGTTTAATGTCATTCTATCACGATGCCGTCAAGGATGTAATAGTCGGCAAGGTGTTGCCGCTGGTTGATTCGCGCTGCATTTCTTCGGCTTTGGCGGTGCTGATCCGCGGCAGATTTATAAAGAAGGTACTACCCTGCCCGACCACACTATCGGCCCAAATGCGCCCTTGGTAAAGCTCGACGATCTTGCGGCAAATGAATAAGCCGAGGCCGGTACCACCAATGGTGCGGGTAGCTGAGTTGTCGACCCGATAAAACTTTTCGAAGAGGTGGCCAAGATCGTCGGCTGGAATACCCGGGCCAGTGTCGCGGACGTAGAGTTGAACGACATCGTTATTGCCGGTTAGGCCAAGACTGACCTTGCCAGATTCGGTGTACTTACAGGCATTGTCGAAGATGTTGGTGATGACCTCGCGGAGGCGGTCCGGATCGGCGTAGACATAATATAGTGGCTTGACGACTTTTTCTTGGGTGGTATCAATGTTCTTACTTGAGCCAAGGACGAATTCGCTGAATAAGCCTTTCTTTTCGGCGGCAAACTTGAGGTCTTCAGATAGCTGTTGAGCAAAGGCACCAATTTCGACGACGGTTGGATGATTGGTTAAGCGGCCATCTTCGGCTTTGGCACTCGTCAGAAGGTCCTGGAATAATTTACCGAGGTGCTGGGTACTGAGATGAGCTTTATCCAAGAAGTTACGGGCTCGCTCGTCAATGGTGGCGACTTTATCATTGAGGGCCAATGCCAGATAGCCTTCAATCGCGGCCACCGGTGTGCGCATCTCGTGGCTAGCAGTGCTAATGAACTCGGCCCGCTGCTGCTCCTCGGCGCGCTCGCTCGTAACATCGCGAAAGACGGCCACACCACCGGTAACGCGACCAGTATCATCGAGCAGCGGCGATACGCTACAGGTGATCGGCACCTGCTTCTTGGCTTTGGTCATTAGATAAGCTTCGTTATCGCGGACGGTCTTTTTATCGAGGAACACGCGTTCAAACGGGTGGTTACCCTCAGGATAAGCCTCGCCTTTATTATTGACGAAATCCATAACGTTATGGAAATTGAGGCCGACCACATCATCGACGGCCCAGCCGGTTATATTGGCCGCACCGGGGTTAAATAACTGAACCGTTTTATTATCATCAAACAAGACGACACCATCTTCGATACCATTAATGATAATCGTCGAACGAGTCCGCTCGTCGGTCAGGCTCTTGGCGAGACTTGAGTTAAGCGCGGCTGAACGCTTAGTGCGCTTTTTAAGATAAATCCGGAAGAAAATCCCGGCTACCCCTAATACGACGGCGACGGTAACGCCGATAACGATTGCAATAGTAGTGGTTGATATTTCGATGGTTTGCATTTTTGTTTGAATAAGGCTTATGTTAAGTATGGCGGAGTTACGGTTTATTTTCAAGTGTGGTAGAATATGGCCTTGTGATGGCGTTTGGCCCCTGTTTGCTGAAGCAAACCACGGTCTCCCCTTCACTTAGCCCCTTATCCTTCGGATAAGAGCCCATTTTCTCGTAAGATGGAAACATGCAAGCACGTTTCCGCCTTCCTGCGAAAATGGCCCCTTCGTCTAGCGGTCCAGGACTCCGGGTTCTCAGTCCGGCAATCACGGGTTCGAATCCCGTAGGGGTCACCAAATAAAATGCCTCAGCTTTAGCTGGGGCATTTTCTTTGATTACTCTTACTGGATTATACGAACGTTCGATGTTTGCCTGATCAAGGCAAACCTATGCCGAAGCCGAACAAGCATTCCCTAAAGATATATAGCTTGTCCGGCCTGAAGCTATAATCCCGTAGGGGTCACCCTCATTAACACTAGTATTACGTACAAAAATATTGTATAAATAATTATCCTCATCCGTAGGATACCCGTGCACCTCAACAATAAGGAGTGTGATTTTAGTGGCAAGACTGCGCGAAACCGCCATCGACGTAAAACGTCAAGGCGCGATCGCCCGTCGCGACTGGAGCCCATCGAAAGGCAGCTTCCACTACCGGATCTACCGCTGGTGGGAGCGTAAGAGTGGTAAGGAAGTAGTTCGCGAGAACTTCTGCCACTACTGCCGGGTGGTGCTGATCTGGGCGCCGCTGCGCTGGCTGGTCAAGCCGATGCTCTATTTTCTGATGACTGCGTTCGTGGTCTTCGTGGGAGTAGTGCTCTGGCTCAACCGCTCTGATCTACCAGCCGTTCTGCTGTCATTGGTTTTGATCGCGTACTGCGTGATCGGCGTCTTCGCCATGGCAGAGTTGCTGGCTCAGCTGTTCCCGGACGAGATCAATGGTCTGGGTCTGTTGGACGATCGTTCAGACTCTGTGAAGGGCCTGGTCTGGTTGGCTGTGCTACCGGTACTGATCGTCTCATCGATCCTGCTACTAGTAGCGCTGTTGCTGCTCTGGACGCTGATCTCGCTCCACGAGGACTACGACCTGTACCGCAAGGTTGGTCGCTGGTCCGTCGGTGGACGGTTCGGCAAGGCCGCTTGGATCAGTTGGCTCCGGCCCTGGTACATCCCTGCAGCCGTTTTCGCCGGTCTGAGCATCCGGTTCGGGTTCTTCTGGTACTGGGCCATTCCAGTCGGAGCTGTCGCGCTGATCCTTGCGGTAGCGCTCGGCATCTCGTGGCTGGTCGACCGTGGTCGGAATCGGATCCGGGCTCGCAACCGAGCGGAGCGCGAGCGCAGGGCCTTGGCCGAACGGCAACGTTTGCTGCTGCTCAAGTTCATGGTGTTGCATCCTGCTCGGATCAACGCAGCTGGACACTACGAGTCATGGTTGCAGCGCTACGACGACTACTGCCAGCGTCGGTACGGCTACACTGTCTTGGAGATGCCCGAGTGGCGTCTGCTCGACGATGTGTCAATCCGACTGAATCGTCTGTTCCCTGCGAACATGACGCCGAACGAGGCTGAACCAGCCAAGCCGAGCGGGCTCTGGTCGGCCTTGGTCGCCACTGGTGACTTCTTCGTCCTGATCTGGTCGTTCGTCCTGACCAGGAAGTGGAAGATCTGTCCCTTGGTGGAATTGCCGCGCTGACCCTACGGAACACGGGGTACGTGCGGGACTGACGGCGGTTGGTGTGTAGGGTTCTGGATTGTCAGAATTTTTGGCGATCCGCCCTACACACCACCCCGTTAGCCCGCACGCAGTTCATGATATCGCGCCAATACTGGCTGTAAAGACGACTCTATTTAAACTCTTCGAAATTATCAATTGCTCCATCAGCATACGTAAACACCCCAACATACTCATGGGGATAGGCTTCACTGATATTATGCTCACCAAAGTCTTGACCGATATGACTGGCTTTCAGCGCGGCCATAACGCCTGAGTGGCAGACTAATAAGATTGTTTCGTTGGAATGCTGCGCATCAAGTTCGGCGACCGTTTGCAGTACACGTTGTTGCATGTGCTCGAGACTTTCACCTTCGGGTGGCGTGTACTCCGTATTACGATCAAGTAATGGGAATTGCTCGTAGGCGATGGCGCTCGGCATATTGGCGGCCACACCATAGTTCACTTCGCGGAGGCCAGCTAAGCGCTGTATTTCGTCGGTAAAGTTTAAACCTTTAGCTATAGTGTAGGCGGTAATAAAAGCTCGTCCGAGATCGCTTGAATAGATGGCGTCGAACGGTACGTTTGCCAATTTATCAATAACGGCATGTGTTGGAACAAGGCCATCTTGTGTGAGCGGCGTGTCTATGCATTTAGATAAACGTCGACTTTTGTTGTTTTTAGTTTCGCCGTGGCGGGCTATGTAAAAGGTGTTCATACCTAAAATGTAGCAAATAACAGAAGACCTTTCAATTCTTGTAATTATATGATATAATATTTATAGACCTTCGTTTAACTAAGACATAAATACTGAATGTACTTATTGCTGAGCTTAGACTTATATTGTAAAACGTTGTTTTTATTGTTTAGTTAGAATTCCGATATTAGGTATATAGAGAGGCTGATAGAGTTACGTAATGAAGATAGCTGTAATTGCTCATGCTCATTTTGCTATTAAGCAACCATATGCTGGTGGCTTGGAAGCTCATACTGATTTATTAGTTAAGAAACTAATTGCTCATGGCCATGATGTCACGTTGTATGCAAAACGAGGCACTGTAGCCCCATGCGACGTTGTGCCAATCTTTAATGGTAATGCCCGTGGTGGTAAGAACCCACTATTAAATGTTGCGTATCGCGTAGCTTGCCGTAAAATCCAATTCGGCCAGTACGATTTAGTAATAAATAATAGTTTGCATCCGTACCCATTATCGTGGCACACCGAAACCATGCCATCGATGGTAACAATCTTCCATACCCCGCCGCTACCTAAAATGGTTCGTGAGCTCGAGCATGGCTACGACCAGCCGAACCGTACCTATATCGCTGTATCGGGTTTGACAGCTTCGCAGTGGCAGCCGCATTGCCCGGCTACTATTAACATCGTATGTAATGGCATTGATATGGACGCCTGGCCGGCCCATGTTCAGGCTACTAGCGAACAACAAGCTATCTGGACTGGCCGCATTACCCCAGAAAAAGGCACCCATGTTGCTATTGAAGCTGCTTTAAAAGCCGACATTCCGTTGACGATCGTTGGTAGCATCTACGACAAAAAGTATTTCATTAAAGCTATCAAACCATACATCGACAAAGGCCAGGTCGAATACGCCGGCCACCTTGACCAACCAGCCATTAACAAGCTGTATGCTGAGTCGACCGTTGCGCTTGTAACGCCACTATGGGACGAACCGTTCGGCTTTGTATCGGTCGAAGCGATGGCTTCCGGTACGCCGGTCGCGGCTTTGCCTAATGGTGCCCTGCCCTCAATTATTACGCCACAGGTTGGTGCCTTGGCAGCTGACGAGTCAGCCGATGCCTTGGCTGTAGCCATCAAACAGGCTATGACACTTGATCGCCAGGCTTGTGCCAGCTACGCCGCCAAAAATTATAGCCTCGATGCCATGGTCAACAGTTATATGCGATTAATTCCGGATGAAGCGCCGGCCGTACCACTACAATGGCAAACGTATCCGTAGGCTACTACGTCCATCACCACGGCACCGGGCACATGCAGCGGGCTTTGAGAATAATTCCTTACATCACGTACCCGGTCGTATTATTTAGCTCAGCCCCTCAACCAGATAATCTACCTGATAACTGCACATTCGTGGCTTTGCCGGACGATAAGGTAGATGGCTTCGACCAACCAGCCGAAAGCGCATTCATGTACACGCCGTTCGCTGAGCCAATCTTAGATCGCTATGCACTTATTTTGGATGCTGTTCGCCGACATAACATCACTTGCATGTACGTCGACGTTTCAATGGAAGTCGCGTTGTTCGCTAAATTACTTGGCCTTAAAGTCGGTCATAATGTTATGCAGGGTAATCGTCAGGACGAGCGCCATGACCTGCTCTATCGAAGTCTGGATTTTTACCTATCCGACTCAACTCCAGAACTCGACGAAACGTCGCAGCGGCATGGACCGGCTAACGTGAAGTTTGTCGGCGGTATCTCACGCTACAAGGTGCAGCCACCGTGTAAGGTGAACGTGGTTGAAAAAGTCGTGATTAGCATTTCGCCACTAAGTAAACAATTTGATCTTACTAAACTACGTGGTACGGCCGCATTATATCCTGAGATCACGTGGGATGTAATTGGCGGTGATGAAGTGCGAACTGAAAATAATATTGTGTTTCATGGTCGGGTAGCCGATCCGTATGATTTGTATAACGCTGCCGATATAGTTGTCGGTGCCGGTGGTCACAACACGATTATGGAACAGGCTAGTCTTGGTAACCATTTCTTCTGTTTTCCGGAAGACCGGCCATATGAAGAACAGACTATCGCAGCAGCAGCGTTGCGAAATAATATACTAGCGGTCGTTTATCCAGAGTGGCCCGAACCAGACGATTGGGTAGAGGTTTTCACACGCGGTGCTCGCATCAAAATTGCCGATTTCCAACGTTTGGTAAACGACCAAGCTGCCGCTGAAGCTGGTGCTTACATCAGCTCCTTTGCCTAATGTGCTGGCAATTTGATGACTGAAATGTGATCATCATGCCACTCGATGTAGCCTTCGGCCGCGAACTGTTTAAGCCAGCCTTCCATCGGCCAAATTCCCCACTTACGGTAGAAAACGGTGGCATTCTGAGCAATATCAGATAATTTATCGTACGGAGGATCATGGCTTTCGTGCGGTTGATGGTAAACCCGGGCTTTCGAATAGGTCAGACTAAGGCCAGCTTCGCGGGCGCTGAAAGCAAAGTCGGTGTCTTCACCGCCGTAGCCCGCGTAAGCTTCGTCAAAACCACCAAGCTTTTGAAAGCTAGCCGCGCTTATAGCGAAACCGAGGGACCAAAATAGCGCATAATTGTCGGTCGGACCAAATGATAATGAGGCGCGGGCGGCGCTGGGTTTGGCGTCTTGTTCAAGCTGCTTGTAATTAAGTTGTGTAACGGGTGTCTGTAGGTAGTGCGGATCGGCCATAGCAATGTCGGCTGATTTGAGATCGTGGAGCAGCTGTTCGAAACAATCAGGCGCTGGAATGCAATCGACGTCGAGAAATACTAGTATTGAATTACGAGCAGTTGCTGCGGCAGCATTGCGGGCTTCCGCTAATGGCAACGGGTTATCGGCGGTGACAACGATTTGTTTGAGCTCTATATTGTTGAGAGCTTTCAGCTGGGTTGTTGGCTCGTTCATGTGAGCAATAATTATTTCAGCTGGTTGATGAGTCGCCTGACTAATGCCTGCCAGTACATTCTTTAAATGACTAGCTCGGCCCTTGACGATAATGAGAACACTGAATGGTTGCATTGGTTTATTATAACTGCTCTGTCACGGTTTGTTGGAATGCAAAACGTCCCCATAATTGGGGACGTTTTGTTCGGGATGAATGGTATTTAGTTTGAAGTACTGCTGGTAGTATCCGACGTGGTTTTTTCAGTGTCACGGTTCATCGGGCCGCTGTGACCGCGCATACCGCCACCCATAACGTATTTCAGATCAATCTTATTGTCGGTAGCCCACTTGCGAAGAGCTTCCGTTTTGGTTTTGATCTGCTCACGGGTGGTGTCAGATTCCTCCCCTGGCTTTGTAGTGCCACGTAAGCTAGCAATCTCAGCCTGAGCCTTAGTAATGTAGTCGGCTTGAGCCTGCGTCAGCTTACCATCAGTCACCGCTTGGGCTAAACGCTCCTTTTGCTTAGCGGCCATATCAGCTTGGCGGGTTGTTCGGTCTTCGTTAAAGACAGCCTGGACATCAGACTTATTAAGATTGAATTTGCTGGCTATCTTATCGACGATAGAGCTACTGCCGGTGGTAGCACTATTCGTAGCAGCTGAAGCAACGCCGATTGCGCCAATGCCGCCTAATGCTGTAGTTGCAACTGCCGCGCCTATAAGTAATGATCGTTTTAGTTTCATAAATCCCCTTCCAGGTTATATAGTATCGGTCGCTTAGCGACTGCGTCTAACTCTAAAGGTCGGAACATTAAGAAACCCTTAATAAGCATAGCTATTCAGGCTCGTATAATAATGATATGAGGTTTACTTTAAAAAGGCTTTAAAGCCAGCTTCAACCGGCTTCGTCTTGATGTTTGGAAATAGCTGCTGAGCCCGTGACATGTCTGTGGTCATAGGTATAGCGGCGCTATCAATCATGTCGGTAACGGTAGCGCTAGTGGCTCTGGGTACGATCAGTCTGATAGCAGCGAGTGCCAAGCGCTTCGGTATATATGGTAGCCGAACTACTCGCAGCCGCTTATTTTTATATACCGCGTATCGCTCGGCTAATACTTGGTAGGTCATCACTTCCGGACCGCCAATCTCAAGCGTTATATGCTTGCCTGTAGGCAACTCTATGGCTGCGGTGATGAAGCGGGCCACGTCGTCGACGACGATCGGCTGAGCTTCGGCATTGGCCCAAGCCGGTATAGGCAGAAGTGGCAAATGCTCAACTAACGACCGCAGTGTCTCGAAACCAGCGGCCCGTGGCCCAACTACTAACGGTACCTTAAATTCAATTAATTGCTGGACATGTTTCCGGATGATTTTGCCAGTTTGTTCACGACTAGCTAAATGCTGAGTTTGTTCCTGATCAGGCTGGCCCATGCCACCGACATAGACGATTTTCTGAATGTTGTGTAAGGCAGCGGCTTCAGCAAAGTTAGTTGCCGCCTCGGCATCGGCGTCCATAAACTGACCTTTACGTTTAATGTCGCCCATCAGGTGCACTAGGTATACGGCCGCATCACAATTTTTTAAAGCATTGGTTATGTCAGTCTTTTTTAGGACAGTACCGTTAATATGCGTTAGCCGGCGTTCGTGCGCTTCTGAGTAATGGAGGTCTTCGGCATGATGGCTAAACAGGATTAGCTGATGTGTAGTTGTATTTAACAGATGCTGAACTAAAACGGTACCGATTGAACCACTCGCTCCGATAATAGCTATCTTCATACTATTAAGTATAGCGGTTATAGCGGTTGAAATCGCGAGATGCTCGTTTTACAAATTCTTTAACAAGTATATAATTATAGTTAGCGACGAGAGTACTGAGACACGCCTCTTTGACTCACGAGCTTTTTTACAGCAATCATCCTGCGGGCTCTGTGCGCTTCATATATTTTCTAGTTCCCTGTCACGGTATCAACCGAACGGTCACCATACTTACCAGGTCGCTAACCCCTCACAAAATCCGTTCCAGTCAGAAGTGACTGCTCTCACTATTCTTTAAGAGGAGTTTTATATTATGAACACTATCGCTACTATGAACCAAACTGATGCCCGCTTACTATGGGCTTTTGCGGTCGATGTTACCCGCCCACGGGCTGTTCGTCGCCGCAAGTTGCCAATGCCACAGCGCAACCTGGACCGCTTTAAGATCATGTCTTGTTCGCCCCGCTTGCGGGCAGCTGGCGTTCAGGCTGGCATGCGCTTTGACCAGGCTAAGAAATTGGTACCGAACATGCGCATCATCGTCTGCAACCGCTAAGCTTAGCTGATTTTCAGTTCAAATACACCGCTTTATCATAAGCGGTGTATTTAGTTTGTAATAAATATCACATAGGCGTATAACGGAAGTATAGTCTTCGTTCAATCCCGAACGATCACTGCACCTATCGATCTGTCGTCGAGCACGACAACTTGGGGGAATGAAATGACCGCCGTCCTACCGAATACCGTCCGGTTCGAGCAAGCTGGTCCGATCGAGCACAGGCTCGACATGGGCGTACGAGCTGCTGCCAAGCTGTTCGGCCGCGTGGAGAAGATGTCCTACCACGATGCCAGCATCCTTGATCCGTCTGAGGCACCCGTCGTCAAGGCGTTCGTGAAGCACCTTCAGCTGGTCTTCAACCGCAACAACTGTCCCAACCGGCCGTACTGGTTCGTGCTGACGGTGACCTACCGGGACGCGCACACGGGTACGACCCAGTTCCACATCCGTCACGGTTCCGCCTGGACCACCGAACGGCTTCAGCAAGCCTGGGAAGCGGCTCAGACGGCGTCTGCTGTCTGAGCAGCCTTAAGGGCCCACAGACGCGGCAGCGGGGAGTGTAACTAGAGTCGGCGGTCTGGACAATGATGTCTGAACCAGTGCTGTCTTTAGTGCCAACCTCCCCGCTGCCGCCTTGGCCGCACATCCGCTCCGACAGATCGATTTTTCAAGCTAATTAAAAAAGACCGTCCTCGCAGTGACGGTCTTTTTTATTCCTAAGCTTAAATAGCGCGTGGTGCCCGGCTGATGTTCAGGAGTGTCCACTCATGCTCATTCGGGTTGAAACGTAGTTTGTAGCGTTGGTCGCCGTCGGTCATTTCGAATAGTTTGACGACGTCCTGACCGCGCTGTATCAGCATTTGTAGGCCGGATTCCTGGAAAGTGTATTCCTGCCCATCATATTCCATCCGTTTTGGAAAACTACGGAAGCTGCCTCGAGCTTTTTTGAAGTATAGTGCGTTAACGTTGACCCGGCGATTAATAGTTTGTTGCATAGCCATAGCTAGCCCTCCTGTCACAATTTACAGAGATTAATAGATCAGAGCGACGTTACTGGTGAGGAGAATAATGCGGTTACTGGCCAGTGGGTGCCCGCTCTGTTGGCGCCATGACGTACGTGTAGTACCGATTACTATTGTGACTAGATGGAGGGACACGTGCCAGTGCCGGACCGTTAAACGGTTTGGCAAGCTGTAGCTCCCGAGATGCTTTCATAAGCCTACGTGGAGGAAGGTCTTTCGGCCAGCCCGCGTATTGCTAAGTACTAGTATACACTGCCGATTACTAGGCCGCGCAAGCCTTATTAATTACTAAATTTATGTTCTTGATTAAGTTGACTGAAAAATTTTAACGGTGGTAGGGCAACCCGGCGTTAATCGTGCTGCTTCGGTAGAGTGTCTCGGCTAAGACGACCATTGCCAGATCATGAGGTAATGTTAAATCGGACATGCTCCATTGTAGCTGACTTGTCTGTTTTACTTCGTCGGGTAGCCCATCTGGGCCACCAATAATGAAACAGATTTCTCGACCATCGAGTGCTCGATCATTCAAAAAGGTAGCCAATTGCCCGCTAGATAGCGATTTGCCCTCGATGACTAAACTGACGATATAGGCCGAACCAGCGGCAGTCAAAATATGGTCGGTATCGTTCAGGCGGTCATTAAGATGAGTGACTTTGAGCTGGTGGAAATGCTTGAGACGGCCTAAATACTCTGCTAAGCCAGTTTGAGCATAAGCCAACTTTGGTTTACCGATCGTAATAATATGGATCTTCATGGTTTGGTGATGACCGCGATGTTATGGGCGTAACGCAATTTGTATCGTTTGCCCTGAAAGAAATCGGTGATCGCCTGTTCGACGCCTGGCAGTGTCTCGCGGCGGTAGTCGTCAATCGCAATGCTTCCCTTGTCATGCAAACGCGGCCAGACCAGTTGCAGGCTGGTTAAGATCGAACCATAAAAATCGCCATCTAGAAAAGCAAAGGCGATTTGGTCCGGTATATCTTGGTCGGTTAATTCATTGAACCAGCCTTTATGGGTTATTGGTGCTTTTAAGTGGGCTTTGTGGAATTGTTCTAAGAATTGTTTTTTACTGACTTTAAGCTCGCCCGCTGTAAAGTAAACGCCGGCGGCGCTATTGTCTTGCTGGTCTTTAGGTGGTAGACCTTCGAATGAGTCGTAGACATGGAACGGTCGGTCATCTTGAGACTTATTTAGTAAACGGCGAATAAATAAGCTGGTGGTGCCGACGTAGCAGCCAAATTCGCAGATGGCGCCGGGTATTTTATTATCGAGGGCTTTTTGAACCTCGCCTAAAACGACCTCGAGGGCCGGTCGGCTGATCTGATCAGATATGAGTGGTAGATTGCCGGATAACATAGGATTTTAGTATAGCAGTTGCCCGAAGACGCGAACGAATTCGTGTCTTTGGGGAACTGCGGCTGGGTTGGTGACATGTGGGGCTTTGATGCGGATGCATCGTAGCTTTGACATTTGCGTCACCTTCCCAGCCGGGTGCGGTTCTCTGTCAGTCGTCGAGTTGCCGTAGCTTCCATCGTACTTCGGCGAGGAACTCCTCGTTGGTGTAGGGCCTTCCTTCGGGAACGGGGGTTGGCTTGAGCTGCGGAGGTGCTGTGGTGCGACGGTCCAGCTGTTGCTGGTCCATCAGGAACGCTCGGACGGAAACTTCACTGCTCATCGAATCCCTTTCGGATTTGGAGGTAGCGCTTACGCTGAATCTCGTAGCGCCGGAGTTGGCCACTGGACACAGTCGCCCGTTGGGTAGTGTGGTGCTGCTTGGGTGGTTTGGTAACACCGGTTACTACAAGTGCAACCGTTCCACTGAATGCAGCCGTGAACTTAGCTGACGAGTCGTCCGCTAAGTGGGCGAGGATGTAGCATCCGATAGTGAGTACAAGTACTAACGCGAATGCGAACAGCCGTCGCTTAGACAGGTGCCATAACACGTAACCTCCTGGTTGGGGACAGATGGACGAAGTGTGGGGACTTCCTGATGGGAGCCAATCAAAGCAGGCTTTGGGGCGCGGGCTGCGCTGGTTGGCAACCATCAGTGACAGAGAAACTGTTAAGGTACTTCGGAAACAACTGCCTCAACGAAGTGATTGAACTTTAGAATAAAAGCTTAAAAAAGTCAATGGGCGAGCTGGACGGTGGGTAGCTCATCCCACTCTGATACATAGCGCGGGCTGCGGAGCTGATGCTTGGGTTGCCAGCTTCGTCCAAGATCTTCGGCAGCGTAGCGCAATTGACCCTTGCCAAAACGACGATTGACGGCGTCAAGCGCCTGCATGCGCTGGCGGCTACGCTCGTCGGCGGCAATGTCGACATGGCCAAGTAAATCGGTTTGTAGATTATCGGCACTGATGAAATCAAGTAAAAAGACATTAGCCCGATGATAGTATTGTTCGGTTTGAAACTTACTCTTAAGTTCTTCGACCAAACGATTGATGATGACACCGCTATCGTTGGTTGGTGTACTAAACTTGATGGGCAGATACCAGCTGCGGAAGCCAGGCTTGTGCTTATTAGTCTGAAGGAGTAATCCGGCGCTACGGGCCAGCTGCCCTTCCCGCCGCAATCTGAAAGCGGCACCGCTGGTTAATGAGGCGATGGCGGCTTCGACAATGTGAAATTGATTCGTATCTTCGCCGAAGGTCCGGCCGCGCATAATACTCTTTTGCGGTTGATGTTCTGGTTCGAGGCCGTGACAGCTAACACCGTTAAGCTCGGCTACCAGCTGGGCGCCGTGCTTAGTGCCAACCAGCTGTCGGGCGACCGACGGCCATAATCGGCTAAGATCGAGAGCGCTGTGGACGCCGGCGGCTCGTAGCTTCGGTGCTAGGCGATGGCCGACACCCCAGATGCGGCTGATTGGCGTATCGGTCAGCACTTGGTCACTGGCTGTCTGGTCGAGTTCCATGAAGCTGAAGCAGCCGCCGAACTCATCGTGGCGTTTGGCCTGCTCACTGGCTAACTTAGCGAGCGTTTTGGACGAAGCGATGCCGACGGAGACCGGTATACCAATTTCACGCCAAACCTGGTCGCGGATCTGCCGACCCCACGCAGCATAATCTTTGATCGGCAGCTGACTTAGATCTAAAAAGGACTCATCGACCGAGTAAACTTCAATCCGCGGCGTGATTTCCATCAATAGCTGGGTGATTCGGCTACTGATGTTGCCGTACAACTCGAAATTAGCCGAGAACTGGGCGATGTCATTATCTTTGAAAAGTTGGCGGTATTTAAAAACTGGTGCGCCCATTGGCACGCCAAGGGCTTTGGCCTCATTGCTGCGAGCAATGGCACAGCCGTCATTGCTTGATAGGACGACCGTCGGGCGACCTTCTAGCTCGGGCCGAAAGATCCGCTCGCAACTGACAAAGAAGTTATTACAGTCGATTAAGGCAAAGACGGCTGCCATGCTAGTACCCGATCAGCGGCGCTTGCCGCTCCCATGTACTATCGGTTATTTGGTCGACCATAAAATTGGCGACATCGGCCCGGTTGATGAACGGCCGTAGCCCTTCGCCTTTGAGACTGGCCTTGATGTTACCCTGCGCTTTGCCATTGCCGAGGACGCCCGGCCGGACCAACGTATAGTTGAGGTTACTTTCTAAAATAGCCTGTTCTCCGTTGGCTTTATCGACGAAGACGTTTCGAAGCATCGTCTTATGCAGCACCCGGAAAAACCACGGCGATTCGCCGACGCTGGTGCCGGAGCCCCACGCCGACAAAGCGACCAACCGGTTAACTCCGGCAGCTGGCATAGCGTTTACTAGGTTTTGAAAGAAAACGGTCTGTAGATCATCTTTCTTGAATGATCGTGGTCCAAAGGCGGCTACAACGGCATCGTGGCCGCTAATGGCTTGTTGCAAGGCAGCTTGGTCGCGGGCGTCACCTTCGGCAACAGCTACTTGACCATCGTGCCGATCAACTTTACTAGGTGTACGGGCATAGGCCGTAACGGCATGTCCCCGTTTGATAAGTTCGTCAACAACTAAGCGGCCGGTTTGACCGGTGGCGCCGATGACAAGTACGTTCATGATAGGTTCTCCTTATTTATGTTAATCATTTTAAGCCTTTCTGGTCTGATGGATAATACTAGTGACACAGCCCCAAATAGCAGCGTCGCTTGGCAAAGCCTGGCGGCGGCCGAGCATGAACTGGCCATGATCGGCGTGCCACCAGATGATCAGGTCGGCCGGACGACTATCAAGTGAGCGGTCGATAACCGCAATGTCGCCGTCGAAGACACCGTAGCGGCTCCACTCGCTACCGCTGATCCGGAATAAGAAGGTGCTGACTGGCCGGCGGATCAGCAATTGATGAAGATTAAGGGCGATCGGCCCGCCGTCGGTGGCGGCATTCGGAAAGCCGGCGTGCACCGACACGCCTTCCTGCGGCGCACGGGTTGAATTATCAAATGGAATGTAATCGAGCATGTTTACAACTACCTTTTCGGTTTAGAACTTTGACCAAGTGGGTGTAACAATGGTGTCTGTTACCGGACGTAGTTGTAAACTTGAGCGGAGGAACTAGCTGGCTAGAGCCCGTTCATAGTTACCTTTTATTATACGCGGGAGCGTTTTAGCTGCAAGCACGTTATACTGGTAATGGTATGCCGCACAAAATTATGTTTGTTATTGGAATCGCCCTATTCGTCATTTTGGCGACGTATTTAGTTTTCTTTAACGAAGAACGGGCAGCTAGCCCATCGACTGGTCAATTAGTTACTACGGATGCAACACAATGAAGCGACGAGTCGTCATTGCTAGTGTCATTATCGTAGCCGCCCTGGCCTATTTAGGCTTTGCTGTTCTTGGCAGCGGTAGTCATAAAGAGACGGCGCACGCCCCGACTACGCAGGCATCGGTCTCTAAACCAGCCGATCCACCAAAAACGCCGGTTTTTGACAAATTACAGTATTCAACCAGCGATCCGGCCAGTCCCTGGGTGGTCGTTAATAAAACAAGGCCACTCAAGCCAGTTAATTATGCACCAAATGACTTGGTGTCGGTTGGTAGCCAGTTGCTTCGAACCGAGGCTGCCGTTGCTCTTGAGGCAATGTTTACTGATGCTGAAAAAGCCGGCTATACTATTAAGCCACTGAGCGGCTATCGGTCGTTTGAACGTCAAAGTGCTGTCTATGATGCTGAAGTCCGTGATTACGGCCAGACGGTAGCCGACACTGAAAGTGCCCGCCCTGGTTACAGCGAACACCAAACTGGTTGGGCTATTGATGTTGGTGGCGGTGGTTGTGGTATTGAGAATTGTTTTGGCAATACGCCCGAGGGCAAATGGGTGGCCGCCAACGCCTACCGTTACGGTTTTATGGTCCGCTACACGGCGGCTAAAGAAGCGATTACTGGCTACCGCCCGGAGCCATGGCATATCCGCTATGTTGGCAAAGAGCTCAGCGAAGAACTTCGTCGCAGCAATGTTTTGACGCTCGAAGAGTTCTTTGGTCTGCCAGCCGCGCCAGATTACACGGCGACCTATTAGTTAAGTTTTTCGAGGAAAGCTACTAATTCGCGTGGTGTCAGCTCAGCTTTGACGACGTAGCCATCGGCTTGGCGCTCGATGTCGGCCCGGACGTCTTCACGTTGTTCGAGATTGGTCGTGATAATGATCTTCGATTTAAGGTTCGGCGTTTCGCTGGTGTCACGCAGATGTCGCAAGACTTCGATACCGGTCATGGTCGGAATCATCAGATCGAGTAAAATGATGTCGAATTGGTTGGTTTGGGCGGCTTTGAGGCCGGAAGCACCATCGAACTCAACACTGACTTCGTAACCGGCTTTGGTCAATGCCCGAGCGTACATTTCACTAATGAATTGTTCGTCTTCAATGCAGAGTACTTTCTTCGGAGTCATGCTAGCCTTTCATTAGCTGCGGTACATCGAGTGGTTCTTAATCCAGCCGTGCGCGCTGCGGGTTATGTCCTTATTATTACCAGATTTCAGTTCATCGGCAAGTTGGCTATATGGCAGAACGGTAAACGAAAATACACTGCCCTTACCCTCTTCGCTGCGGACCCAGATATGGCCACTATGAGCCGTTACAAGTGCTTTACAGAGATATAGACCAAGGCCAGTGCCACCAATTTGAGCTCGGTTACGGTGGTTGCGGTAGAACTTGGTGAATAAGTTCGGGACGACGTTAGTCGGGATGCCCACGCCAGAGTCCTGGACCGATATCTCAATCAGATGCTCATTATTTTGAACGGCGCTGACAATGATCTTATTAGAATTACCAGCGTATTTAATGGCGTTATCGATCAGGTTGCCGACGATTTCGTAGGCGCTGACCCGGTCGAGGGCGGCAGTCGGTAGATCTTCGGCAATGTTGCATTCCAGATCAATGCCACGAACCTTGGCGCGCAGGATGTAGTTATCGACGGCGCCGCTAATGACGTCTTTGACAGACTCTTCATGTAGTTCAAGGGTTAATTGATCGTCTTCAACGCGGGCAACGTTTAAAATATTATTAACGAAAGCCGCTAATTGTTCGCCTGATGCAGCCATTCTATGCATAAATGTACTCAGCTCGTCGTCGAGCTTGCCGCTGAACTCGTCCTGGAACGTTTCGATGTAGCCGCGGAGCAGAGTTAACGGGGTACGCAGTTCGTGGACAGCGAGAGCGATGAAGCTGACAGCCTGGTCGTCCTGGCTGTATTGTTCGGTGTGGTCGAATAACACCAGCATGGTTTCGTAGCCACGCGAGTTATCTTTGTTGTAGTAAGCCGACAGGTCGAACTGCAGCGAGTGCTGGTCGGCCAGTCCAAAACGAACGCGTTCCCAGCTGTTCTGGGCTGTTACGTTGTTCATCTTGACGTCGTTGAGCCAGAGGTCAAAAGTGTGTTCATTCGGGAATGACATATCTAGGACGCTGTAGATACTATTGCCAATTAGTTCTTCGGCAGATTTTTGAAGATATTTGGTGGCGGCGCTATTAATGAAAACGATTATTTCGTTGGCGTCCAATACCACGAGTGGTAATGGCATATTGGTAGCTACGAAGTCATTTTTAAGATCGGTTTTCTCAAGCTGATCGGCTGAAGCTTGTGAGCTGGCAATATTGTTAAGTTGGTAAATCTGACCAATGAGATTAACGAGTAGTTCCCGGCCGTAGTGAAGTTTTTGTAAATCGGGCGCCACGACGCCGTGATCAGTTGGTGAAATATGAAGAACTGCTTGCCAAACTGTTCTTATTGGCTTAAGTACTTGATGACCGCCGATGAGTGCTACGAACAAGCCGCCGATCAAGACGATCGCGGCAATGCCAGGCCATAAAATATAGCCTGATAAATCAAGCTGCCAGGCTATGTAAAGCCAGCTGACTAAGGCCAGATTTTCGAAACCGACTAAGAGAGCTAGGAACCAGCGGGTTTGAACAGCCAGCTTGTCGAGATCATTCATTACTTGGCGCTGGCCTTGCCGGGAGCGTCAATGACACTAATCCATGTCTGGCCGGTGTTTAACTTGACCGGCTGACCACTAGCGTCGGTAAAGCTGATATTGGTCTTGGCATCCAGCTTGGTCCAGGTAGCATTAGTGACCTTGCCATCTTGGTAGATAAAGGCGGTACCGCTGCCGGTAGTCGTGTATTCGGAGTACTTGCCATCCTTGATGGATTTATTGGTTACTAAGCCAATGACGACTTTAGGCTTGAGCTGGTTTTGGGTGCCGGCCGAATCAACCACCATGTGCGGTTTACCGCCCTCGGAGCGGTGATAAGCGTTATCGGCAGGATCATAGTCATAGTGGACGTTATAGAGAGCCGATGACAAAGTAAAGTCAATGCTGCTGGCTGATGGCGTCGCGGCTTTGCTATCAGTTTTGCGGTCCCAGGTCTTAAAATTACTGGAAGTATAACCACGGCTGACACTTAAATCACGGAGTCGGGCCAAGCTGCTGTACATATTATGAGGCGCACTACGACTACTAATCCGGTTGTAACTGCCGGCAGCACTAAATTGGTCAAGATCTTTAATACCATTAGCCTTAATTTTGGCGAGCGCTTCAGGACTGCCGCCCACATGGGCTACGGCCGCGTCGTTACCGGTCAGCCAATCGAGATAGTATGGACGAACACTGCGGATCGGACCAAGGTAATCAGGATCGCCTTCTTGATATAAGGCTAGGAAGCGAGTGATGCCACCCTCGGCAACTGCTTCGTAAACGACACCTGCTTTATCAAGGCCGGATTGTGGACGAGCATCGGAGCTGTTCTCAATCATAACACCGATCACTGGCCATTTGGCTTGCTCAGCACTGACTTCCGCGCCAGTTAGCGGCGAAAGAATTGGCTCGGGCTTTGCTTCAGGCGCTGGAGCGGCAGCTTGTTGAGGTTGAAATGTAGGCTCACTATTAGTAAAAGCTAGAATTGCTCCAGTAATGCCACTAATGAGCACCAGCAGAACGATAATAGCCAGCACCCATTGCTTCTTTGACCAGGTTTTAGGATTTAACCAAATTGGTAAACGACGCTTTGGTTTGTCGAGCGGTAAATTAGTGAGTGGTTTGTCAGGTGTATCGTCAATCTCAATCGTTTCAATTGGATTTGCTGCTGGTGGTGTCACAACTTGTGACTGAACGGCAGCTTGAACAACAGGATTTTGGCGTGGCTGCACCTCTGGGCGAGGCTGGGGCCGACGCGGTTGAAAGTCATCGATCATATTACGCTTAAGTTTATCAGAAGCGCTTATGTCTTGCCAGCTTGTTCTTAGTTAATACGGCGACGTAATCGACTAAGGCTGCGGTCTTTGCCGAGTACTGCTAGACTGTCTGCCAAAGCTGGGCTACTAGGTGCTTCGGTTGTCGCGATGCGGATGAGGCTGAACAAGACGGCTGGTTTTTGGCCGGTTATTTCGAGGAGTTTATTTAGGCGATCAGTTAGATCGGCCACGCTAAAATCACTTTCCTGTAGTGAGCTCTCGGCTTGCTTGAGCATCTGTTGAATGTCTTCTGCCGTGACTTTTTTTAATTGCTTATGGCCAGTGATCAGCTCGTCGTTTACTGGCAAATCGGTGAAGAAAAATTCAGTCAATTCCGGCAGCTCAGCTAAATATTTAAGACGTTCCTGGACCAGACTCAACACCTGACGCTTATACTCATCCGGATAAGTGCTAGCTGACGCCGGCCAAAACTCCTTTGTACGCCCATAGAGATTGTCGAGGCTTAACTGGCGGATCCAGTAGCCGTTCATCCACTGCAAGCGTTGTTCATCGAAACGGGCACCGCTACGCTGCACGCGGTCAAGGCTAAACTTAGTGATCAATTCTTCGCGGCTGAAAATTTCCTGCTCGGTGCCATCGTTCCAGCCTAGGGTCGCTAAGAAGTTAAGCATTGCTTCCGGCAAGTAGCCGAGTTGACCGTAATCTAAGATGTCGCGGGCGCCATCACGTTTGCTCAATTTCTTTTTGCCGTCGATGGCCATGACATACGGTAAGGTTGCCATGGTCGGAGCCTGGACGCCAAGTGCTTCGTATAAGTTCAGAAACTTTGGAACACTACTGATAAATTCTTGAGAGCGGATGACGTAGCTGATTTCCATGACGGCGTCGTCGATGATGTGGCAGAAATTGTAGGTCGGGTAGCCATCGGATTTCATTAGAATGAAGTCATCGATCGCTTCGGGGCCGGTCGAGAGTTCACCCATAACGGCGTCGGTCCACGTGTACGCTTTAGGGTCTGATTTGAAGCGCAGTGGTTGCGTGCCATCCCACGCTGGTGGATTGGCCGGTCGGTGAGTACGGTATAAAAATGGTTGCTTGTTGGCTTTGGCTTCATTACGAAAGGCTTCGACCTCTTCGGCTGTATACGGATCGGCGTAAGCTCGACCGGAGTCAACCAGCTTTTGGGCCCATGCGCGGTAGAGATCGAGCCGCTCCGATTGACGGTATGGCGCATGCGGGCCACCAATGTCAGTACTTTCGTCCCAGGTCAAGCCGACCCATTTAAGGCTAGCTTGAATATGAGCTTCGGCGCCGGCTACTTCCCTGGCCTTGTCGGTGTCTTCGATGCGAAGGACAAATTGGCCATTAGCCTGACGGGCCAGTAACCATGCGAACAGAGCTGTGCGGACACCACCGACATGAAGAAAGCCAGTGGGGCTAGGTGCAAAGCGGGTGCGGATGGGACTGTTCATAAGCCCCTATTCTATCACTGTTACAAGCTAACAGCGATATCGAGTAACTGCTCTTGGGTCAAACCGTGGCCTTTAGTTTGGATTTCGTACCAGATGCCGTTAGAAACCCAGGTCGCATTGCTACCGTAAACGTAAATTGAGCGACCACTTTTTTGATACACATTGTAGGTGTCTTTAAGGTTGCTGACGTAAGCGTCGAGCAACGTTTGGCTATCCCAGGCAGATGGCTTCTGGAAAATGGTGTAGCCAGCTTCTTGGGCGACGGCGTGATAATTAATAGCGACTTCACCAGGGGCGCGGTCTAAATCGGTATAGGCGAAACCGGCGGGCGTATAGGCTGGTATGTCGGCCTTGAAGCCGGCTTGTGCCGAAGCCATCTGCATTTCAATGCTTGATTTATTAACGACGCCGAGCCAACCGACAAGCAACAAAACAGCCACGCTGACGGCGACGGCACTCAATGACTTAGTCGGTACCCGGCGCCGCTTTGGTGGCGTGTAGGTTTGTTCGTGACTGCGAGCAGCCTGCAGGGCCTGATCGAAAATATCGACGACGGCTGGTTTGGCGACTGTCGGAGCGATCAGTGCTGGTACGGCTATCGGTGCGGGTGTAACTGGTACGTGAATTGGTAATACTTCTGGTAGTAAGCGCTTTTCTTTATGAAAACGACTGACTTTACCATGCTTTGGCGTGCCACTTGCCCGCTGAGAGCGGTGCGTATCGACGACGTCAGACATTTTTTTACGGACTAGGCCTTTTGGCGGAGTGGTAACTAATGTAGCGGTGTGTGGCTGAGCTTTGATCAATGGCTTGCGCTCAATGACTGGCTTAGTAACAGCGTGGCGCATCAGAGTTTGTGACTTAGTAGGCTCATGAGCGGTTTGGGGTTTGGAAGTAGTAATGGCCGGGCGGCTGGCGTCTTTAGCGACGACAGCGGCTTTAACGGCCTTAGTATGAGTCGCATTACGCTTTAGAGTTTTAGAACGGCTCGGCTGAGCGTGTAGCTGAGCGGCAGTCGTTTTGGCGCCAGTCCTGACAAAACCATCCATAATTGGTTTTTTGGCAATTGGCTTTAAAGACTGTTTTGCGGGCCGCAAATCGGTGATAGCCGTGTCGCTGGAGCGGATGTCGGCGCCAGCCCTAGCAGATGGGCCATCGAGCAATGCACCGCTGATAGCGTCGTAGCGTCGGCCGTTCATTTCAATGATGTTAGAGTGTTTTGCCACCGGTTTTCCCTGTTTTTCTTCTCAAGTACGCTTAGCATAAGCGTGTCATACGGTTATAATAACGCTTAAGCCAATTGAGTACAAGACTTATACATTATTCAGTTAACACTTAATTAAGAAAAGGTATAATAGACACGTAATGGACTTTCTCGATCCCAAAAAACAACGTGCCCGAACTATCCAATTATTCGTCGGTTATGGATTGGTGGCGATTGCGATCATCGTCGCAACTATCATTCTGCTCTATAGAGCTTACGGCTTTGGGCTCGACCGTAACGGCCAGCTAATTCAAAGCGGCCTGGTTTATTTCTCATCGCAACCCGGCAATGCCGACATATATATAGACGGTAAGACCGATAGCACGACTAACAGCCGTCGCAACATACCGGCTGGTGATTATGATATTGCTTTTAAGAAAGATGGTTACCGTGACTGGAGTCGCCGGATTACGGTTGAGGGCGGTCAGGTAGTTCGCTATGACTACCCCTTACTTGTACCGACTAACTTACAAACTTCGAGTAAGCAAACTTTTAGTAAAACGCCACTACTAGCTACCGAAAGTCCAAGCCGCCGCTGGCTCTTGGTAGCTACGGCGCCTAATGGTACTGATGCCGGGTTACGTTTCACGCAGTATGACCTTAATAATCCGGACGATGCTGCGACGACATTTACGTTACCTAATACGATCGCACCTGCTGACAGCGCTACGAGTGGTTGGTCGGTTGCCGAGTGGTCTAACGATAACCGCCATGTCATGTTGAAGAAAGATAATGTCTACTACATGGTGGATCGCCAGGAGCCAGACCAATCATTCAACGTCAATGCCAGACTCAGCGTAACAGATGTTGATGTTCGCCTGCAGGATAAAAAGTTTGACCGTTACTTCGTGCTCAATGGCGCCAACCAGCTGTTAAGCCAGGCTACCGCTGATCAACCTATCCTTCAGACGGTTGCTGAAGGTGTTCTACAGTACGACAGCTATGGCAACGACATATTAGTTTACGCCACGACCGTTGGTGCCGCCGAAGGCAAAGCGAGGATTCAGTTGTTGCAAGATAACCAGACGGTTACGCTTCGATCGGTACCGGCCAGTGACCAATACTTACTTGATCTGACCCGTTACGAAGATCAATGGTTGGTCGCTGTCGGCGCCAGTAGTGAAAATCGGGTTTATGTATATACGAATCCGCTCGATACTTTGACAGCTAAGCCGATACAAGTATTAACTCCTGTTGCAACATTACGAGTCAACAATCCAAATTACGTCGAATTCTCTGCTAACACACGCTTTTTGGCGGTGACAGGTGGTAGCTCGGTTGGTGTGTATGACGCTGAATACGATGATAGCTATACCTACGATCTGGCCGCTGCGCCCGAAGGGCCAGCCGGCAGCGTCCGTTGGATGGATGGTCACCGCTTGACCTATGTCAGTGGCGGTACTGTTCGAATCGTTGATTTTGACAACACCAACGCCCAAACGCTGATGGCTGGTGACAGTCGCTTCCGGACCATGTTCGATGACAACTATAACTTTGTCTACAATCTCACTACTAGTGGTGATGGCCGTTCTACATTACAAAGTACACCACTATTAACGGCAGAAGATTTGTAGCATGTCATATCCAAAAGTTATGCTGATTGGCTCGATTATAAGCATAGGACTTTTTGTCGGCGCATGTATTTTCAATTATCCACAATGTAGCGGTGAAACAAATGACTGCATAGTAGGTGTCAACATTGGCAGCAGTATTTTACTACTATTTTCTTGTATCGTTGCGTTAGCCACTGTCTTTACTCTATGTCTGATCTGGTTGTCGCGCCGTATAAAACACCAATAGTTATCAGTTACCGAACACGCTACGCCACATACGAGTCCACAGTGTTGGACCGTTGCCTGGTAAGTCTTCTTCAGAAGTTGATGTGGTAGTAGTTGGTTGAGTCGCTGCAACGTTGCCGTTCGGGTCTGGTGAGATTTGTTCACCAATCACTATCAAACGGTTGATAGTTGTTCCTGGGGGATCGCAGGTAATAAGAGTTGCAGTGGATTCTTTGCCAGGTACCGGGCCAAGCACTCCCACTTCGGTCGGTTTAACAATTTTCTTGTTAAAGACTTTGTAGGCGTAAACTTTGCCGTTATAGGTAATATAAAAAACATCGTTGGCTTCTAGCTTGCTCAAAAGTACGAAGGCAAACTTATACTTGCCCTTATTAAAAATGTTGTTGCTGGAGTGGCCGAAGATAGCCGCATTGCCCTTTTCGCCTGGATTGACTGTCGTTGGGTAATGAACGACGCCGTCATCTAATGAATTCTGAATGTCGGCTTCGGTAGTGGATTCCTGATCAAATTCAATTGGGATCTCAACATTGATCTTAGGAATGATGATCTTAGGCTCGCCACTGGCTGCGGACGATGCCGGATCGACGATAATCGGCGTTGCGCTGACGGTTCGGCCTGGCTGGATGAACGGTGCGATCACGAACTCATTGAAGAAACTAAACAAGAATACGAGCAGAACAATAGCACCGGTGCTTAGGCCGAACAGTAACGAATGGAAGTGCGACTTATTGACACGTTTGGCTTGTTTGGAAACGCTGTCACGAATATGTGAACGAATATCAGTGGCCGGTCGAGTATCGGTAGCTGTAGGTGTGACTGGTACGAAATCACCAGTAATGACATGTGGGTCCGCATGATACTGCGGCTGGACTGGTTGAGTATTAATTACTGCAGCTGGTGCTGGCTGAGGTTTTGGCTGCGAACCATCGTTCTGGTTGGCGTAAAATTCTTGCCAGACCTGATGCTTTTCGTCATCTGGCAGGTTCTGATAGTACTCATGCCAGGCTTGTTGGATTTCGGCCAAGCTGCGGCCACTGCCACTAAGCTCGTGCATATACTGCTGGTGTTTACTACGAGGGCGGACAATTTCGGCTTCTTGGAGTTCCTGTTTGGCATTCGGTTCTTCGGCGTAGAGCTGGTCGAGTTTTTTACGGATCAAATCGGCGGCCTGGTCGGCGCCGCTCTGAGTTGGCTGATTACCGCCATTACTGGAAGATGGGAATAGTGGATTGTGATTCATGTTTGTCTGCTGTTAGGACTGGCCTAACTACCCTTAAGTATAGTACAATAGCGCGGTTCGTTCACATCGAAGTGCCGCGGTGGTGGAATGGTAGACACGTTAGACTCAAAATCTGATGTCCATTAGGGCGTGCCGGTTCAAGTCCGGCCCGCGGTACCAAACAAAAAGACCCAATTCATTGGGTCTTTTTGTTTGTCCCGGACCGGACTTGAACGGGTATGCCGGTGGCATACCCCGCCCCCTGCTCCGATTGCGCCAAAGGCGCAGGGAGTCGCGATAGGCACGGCATTTGCCGTCGCCCGCGAGGCAAGTCCACTTCCTTACTGCTATAATTCTAAACAATGAACATTGATGAAAACTGGCTTAATCACATCTTCAAACCCAAAGACGAAACACTCTTACAATGGATAATTCGACGTGTCAATAATGACCACTTTGTTATTTCACGATCTTATCAAACCAAAGGTCTTCAACAAGCTAATAAAGTGCATCAGACCATATACGAAAGTTTAGTGGAGACTGATTTTGATGAAACTAAAATCAACTTATCAATAACTGCCTATGGCGCAACGCTTATTCTTCATACTGACCCATGCGAAACGGTGCCAGAACAATTTGAAATTGTCGCGAGACACATCGAGCATGCCGTATCTTTGATTTTACCTGCCGAACAAATGAAACGCTCAAAACCAGGACAAAATAGTGAAAAAGCTGACTGAAATTGTTGGCTGGTACGGTGTGGTCGCGATCGTCGGCAGTTATACATTGATTAGCTTTGGGCTAGTTTCAGCGCAGTCACTACCCTACCAACTAATCAATTTGTCAGGTGCTTTGGCAATTATGTTCGAAGCGTATAAGAAGCGCGATGTTCAGCCTGTCGTTCTAAATATTATTTGGGCATTGATAGCCGTAGTAGCAATCCTCAGGCTGATACTAGCTTAAGATCTTGTTCCTGACTGAGTTCTGGAAATTTGGCGGAAAGGCCCATAGTGGCAAAAAAGTTGATAGAAGCCGTTGTCAGACGATTCTTTTGTTTTGGGGTTAACTGATCAGATGGATGGTGCATAGCTTTTAATAAATGACGACTACCGCCTGGTGTAGTGGCGCCACTAACTGCCTGAATATCTACAAGTCGACCTGTCCGTATAGCTGACGAACCGATACTTGATTTTATATCGATGAAGCGACGATAGATTCTGTGTTCGGAACCAGAACTCGTATATTGTGACAATCGTATATCAGAGCCACTGTATCTAATGGCCCGGGGATTGAGTATTCGACCAGGTGCATCTTGTCTAAGGTACGTTGGCCAACCGAGAAAAGTCCGACCTTCGATCGAAGCCCCCTGTCGGCGACTCCATAAAATGAGTGACAAACCTAGTAGTTCATTACGATCACCATGATCAATATTGTTATCTTCGGTAAATGTTTTGCCGGCCGGGATATTGAGGGCTAACCCGGTAACCAGCCTGAGAATAGCTGGTAATTGTTGGTCGACCGTGCCATCCATAAGAGCATGACGTAAATGATTAAACGTAATTTCGCGGGTCACGAGGCGTTGATGAGACGTCAGATGTTTTGCGTATAGTTCGTCTGATAATGTAAGTGCAGATCGAGCGGCTTGGTAATTGTTTTGAGCAATGGCTATGTCCGCCACTTCACTGAGTGCCGAGCCACCAAGTAAATGGATAATTGACTGATTATTCTCTGTCTCAGACTCTAGGTTGCCAACAAAAGCGAGTAAATCAGGTAGATGCCCTGGTCGTTCCGAACCCGAACCTAAGGCATAGTATGGTTTGGCGGCCGCCATTTGATGGAGAACAGGAATCATGAGTTATCATATAATGTACGATTCATTGACATTAAGCAACCGAAACTTGTTTAGACTTTATTAGAAATATTGCGTTCAGTTAAAAATTTGCCAATAGCGTTACCGTACTTAGCAGCGATACGGTGACTATTTGGCAAACTTTGCGGTGATATTTTATGGGCAATCCGGTGATTCAGTTCGGTACCATAGCGTAACGCTAAAAACTGTAGCCGGCTGAAGAGCGTCTGCCGTTTAGCCATTGTTTTAAAAGCAATCCAGGCAAATGCGTGTGTCCAACAATAGTAGGTGTCGCCAGCAGTATCCTGGACGCTAGTGTTTTTAAAAGATTTAATAGATCGCGACCAACCAGTCATCTCATCAAGTATAGTGTCATGCGTGAGCGTTGGTAAACCTATCGCTGCGTCACTGTCGTACCAGCGGGCGTACTGGCGTGAAGTGACTAGTAGTAACCACATGGCCTCTTCAGTATTCCCTTGTCTGATATCCAGGGCAATCTTAAGTTGATCAATTAAGCCGACCGGACCGTTTTTAACTGCGTACTTTATGACTGCATCGTGGAGCTGTTTCACACTTGCATAATCTATTCGCCAATAGGGGCGCATTGATGGTAAGTACAAAGTGAACTGAGCCAAAACAGCGGTCAAACCGACTAGCTCTTTTTGCGACAATATACCTACGGTTATCGGTTTCAAACCCCCTAACGCTGCTAACTTACTCTCTTGTGTTGCAATCGGTTTATGCAATGGTAAGTGATCGTGTCGTAGCATTTCGGCAACTGTCGGATGAATTATATGCTTGTCATGCTCCGGCACAAAAACTACCGTTTTAGCTGCTTGCAGCAATCCGTGGACCGTGTCCATCCAGGAAACTGATGTGGGATTGTCGAAGCGATGCATGCAAACAGTATAACAATCAGATTGACAGTTTCTAACTAAGTGATATCGTTGAAGCAAATGTCGCACAGCGTTCAGGAACACATTGCTCTCAACGAGTCAGTTGCCTTAGCTACCTCTATCAGGCAATTGGGCCGAGCAGCGTATACATTAGTGCATACGCCATCCCACGATGCATTACATCAGGATGTAGCGACTATAACGAGTGAGACACCTTATGCACTAGAGTCGCCGCTTGCCACGACTGTGGAGCAAGTCGAAGCGGTGCTATCGCCTCTTGATCACTACGATGATACTTTGAATGGACCGCAGTTGGTTCAAAAAGCCGGTTTACTTATGCAGTTCAGCGACTATGATAGAACACTAGCTCAAACGGTTCATATGCCATATGGTCAAGTAGCTAAACTAGGCGCCGCATTTCGTACCAAATCACCAGCTACATTGGCAGATCAGTTAGATACAGCACTCGCGCAGAGCGACCATGATATTGAGCAGGCTTTATGGAAACTTGTAATAGGTAGTCGGCATCACGCTAGATGGTTAGACGGTTCGATACTGGCCGACCTGCCTTCTATGAGTCAGCAAGATAAAATTAAGCGAATGGTGCAATGGCAAAATAGTATCACGGCAATCAAGCCTTTTAATACCGAATCGCCCCAGGATCCGACCGGCGATGCTTACTACTGTTGGACGCATGCATATGCTAAAGTCGTATATGGTAATAGCCGTTTACTTGGTTCATTATCACGGCCTCTTATTAATACCTTGTTTCATAATGGCACCAATCTGATGCACGCTGTCATACATCGTTTTAATAAACAAAGTATTCCAAGCGATCACACATTAGCGGCTCAATACGGTAATGCTATTGGCGAAGTCTGCCTGCGTCATACGCGCAACACCAGCTAGTATCAGTCAACTATTTCGAGTAACCATTCATCAATCTCATGCATAGATTCTAGCTGTAAGCCTTCAGTTGCTTTCGGCACAATAGTCAAAGTCGGCGCAGAACGATGAGCCGCCCACGCCTGATCTACATCATTGATATCGTCATCTATCCAAATCAACGGATGACGCTCGAATAATTCATGAAGCGCTTGACGTTTATCGGCTATAAAACTATCTCTTTCCATTGGAGTGTAAGCATGATAATTAACGAAAGGTATTTTTGGTAACCCGAGTGGCGCGCCGATCGATTTATTAGCGCGGGAACCATGAGCTGTTACATAATGGATATCTGCCTGGTCCATTAGTTGTCGCAACCACGGACCATGTAGAGGATTGATGTAGGTGTATGGCTCGAACTCACCGTTGCTGTCGCGATACTGTTGCCAGCCTACGGGTTTGTCTTCGCTGATAACTAGTAATACGCCGTCCACATCAAGTGCTACGACCGGCGTATGTTCTTTACTCATGGATCAGGCTTGTCGCTAATCCCTCTAATGTCTTAGATGGATTCTGTAACCACCAGACGGCTGCCGGTGCTGCCGTGGCGACGCGCCAGATTTTCGAATCTTTGACAGGTCGATGCGTAACGACTTGTCCGCTGCTCGCAATTAAAATGGTCTCTAAATGTTTGACGATGATGTTGGCTTGATAATGGGCGGTCAGACCGTGCAGTGCATCGACCAACTGTAATAAGTCCATACTGAAAGTAATTGGCGTCGTCCAACTGATGTTAATAATCATTTTTTGAAGCTGCGCCAGACTGAGTACTAAAGTTGTTTCTGGTCGGGCCAAGACTTGTAAGGGCGTAGCCGTAAAGTAGTCGACCGCATCGCGAGTAATGGTTAGCTGCTGGCTGTATTTTTCGACGAAGCTTTCCAGCAAGATCGCCGTCTCACTGTTACGGCCAAATTCGCCTGCGAGCAGCACGCCGTCAGCCCACTGGGCGCAGGCTATAAATTCGCCCAAAGCAGCGCGCCCGAAGCTGCCACTTGGCGTACTTGGCGCAAACTCCCCTGCCTCAAACGCCCAGCCAACTGTTTTTTGAAGAGCATCAGGCAGTATAACCCTGGTGTTACCAATACCAGCTTGCATAGCGTAGCCGTACGCTTCAGCCGGCACCGCAAAACCCTGTAAGTTACCGCCGGCAATCATCAGCTTACCGGCGTAAGCCCGGTTCTCTGGACGGCTCCAGAGTAATGATTCGAACAAAGGCTTGTCAGGGGTTTGGCGGAGCCAGTAGTCGGCAGGCATAATTATGCTGTCAATTGTTTAAGGTGAAATTTAATGAGGTTATAGGCTTCGTGTTCGCCGACGTGTCCGTTCTGAGTCCAATGAAGCGTACTGTTTGGTAGAGCCTGATGCAATTCATACGCCGTAGCTGGCGGGCACATCATATCGTATCTTCCTTGTACGATAACAACCGGCACATTAATATGCGAAGCATTTTCAAGAATATGGCGATCCGGCATAAAACAGAGCTGAGACATATAATGTTGCTCGGTGACAATGCTGGTTGGGTCGAAAGTATCAATCGAATCCGGTGTGAAACGGTCGTCGAGTCGAACGATAGCGCCCTGTAGCGAACTATACGACCAGGCTGAATCTATATTACCCTTGAGCAGTTTTGCCGAGTGGTAAGCGGTTGGATTGTTATGGTGTTCGTTTGGCGTCACTGCCAGGTACTTTTGCCAGGCATCGGGATAAAAAGTACGGAACTGACCCAGCTCAAGCCAATCTATTTCGGCTTGTGAACCAGTAAAAATACCGTCGAGTACTAAACCATTAACTCTCAATGGATGCTCAATGGTATACGCTAGCGCCAAACATGAGCCCCAAGATCCGCCACGTATGACAAATTTTTTAATATCCAAATGATCGACTACGCGATTAATGTCGTCTATAAGATGAGCTGTAGTGTTGTGTTCGAGCGAACCGTATGGCGTACTGCGGCCACAACCGCGCTGATCAAAAAAGATGACCCGCTGTCGTTCCGGATCATACTGGGACTTACTACGGTCTTTACTGCTACCGCCCGGGCCACCATGTAATTGGACGATAGGCATGCTGGAACTTTGATTACCCCAGTCGTGGACGTAAAGCTCATGGCCATTACCGACAGCAAGCTGAAATTCGGTATTTGTATATTGATCGGATGTCATACGTGTATTGTAACTGCTAGATAACTTCAGCAACAACTTCGAGTTCGGCCGATAATAAGGTATCGTTAACATCGAACACGAATTGACCGAGTAATTTTTTACCCTGTAAAACAGCCGGTAGCCAGAAAATATCATCCTGCCACATCTGAACGTAGGGTATATCATTTAGAGCAAACCATTGCGGTGCCATCTCCTCGGTCTCAACTGGAGTCCCTTCCCATTCACGGCAAACATAGACATGGCCCTGCATATCAAGTTCGCCACCTGGAAATCGAAAATCGTGGATTGCTACTTTTTCGAACTGTAGCGGTGTCACACCACTTTCTTCTTGGCATTCGCGGACCATCGCTTGTTCAATCGTTTCACCTGATTCGAGCTTACCGCCGTAGCCGTTCCAATATCCCTCGCCAAAACCACGCTTTTTACGAGCTAATAAGATCTGGTCGTCCTTTAATAAGAGAACTAATGTTCGTAGATGAGTGGTGGTCATATTAGACGTTGATAGTCACGCTGACTGGACAGTGATCCGAGCCAAAGACTTGAGCGTGTATCGCGGCATCGGTCACTCTTGGTTTTAAAGCGTCACTAACAAGAAAATAGTCGATCCGCCAGCCGACATTACGCTCGCGGGCTTTAGCAAAGTGACTCCACCAACTGTAATGCCCGTTGCCCTGCTTGAACATGCGAAGCGTGTCAGCAAAGCCAGCGTCGACGAAGTTTTGGAAGCCTGATCGCTCTTCTTCGGTAAAGCCTTTTTTGCCGCGGTTTGGCTTTGGATTAGCTAGATCGTCTTCAGTGTGTGCCACGTTCAGATCGCCGCAGAATACAACTGGCTTCGTTTTCTCGAGTTGCTGACAGTAAGCTAAGAAAGCTGGATCCCAATGTTTGTGGCGCAACGGTATACGACTTAAATCATCTTTTGCATTAGGTGTATAGACCGTTACAACCCAGAACTTATCGAACTCAGCCGCCATTACCCGACCTTCGTCGTTCGGATCGCCGTACGTATCGCCTGAAACCTTAAATTTTTCTATAATATCGGCTGGAAAACCGTTGATGACTTGCAGCGGTTCGGTTTTACTGAAGATAGCCGTCCCAGAATAACCGGGTTTTACGGCCGAAAACCAATATTGGTGATAGCCTGGCAGCTCTAGGTCAACTTGGT
>Ga0325400_1000135_pt1 | contig 46108 bp, 70 predicted proteins | sample PopdelMetagenome_2_FD_205662 | JGI IMG/M metagenome (GOLD analysis project Ga0325400, IMG submission 205662) | Populus deltoides microbial communities from Bellville, Georgia, United States - Xylem-PdKOR-R1 | ecosystem: Host-associated > Plants > Phyllosphere > Stem > Wood/Secondary xylem... | reverse complement strand
CTCTCGGGGCGCTTCTACGAGATCAATCTCACCCGCACGGGCGGCGTGCCTGTCACCGGCTGCGGCGACTATCTCGCCCCCACGCCGCGCATCCTGCCATGCGCTCTCCTGGCGGGCGATCCGGACTATGCGACGCTGCGCGAAGGGCAGGAATATGCCAATGCCTTCACCCGGGGCGTGCTGGTCGGCCCTGCGCGTCGCTTCGATCATGCGCTCTACAATGCAGCGATCGCGGCTGGCGCGACGGCCTTGGAGGCCGAAGCGGCGGCGATGCGGGACGTGGGCTTGTATCGCTGCACCGACCGCACCGGCGCCGCCTTCCAGCAGGTCGGCTTTTCGAGCGGCACGATCACGACCAGCACCGACCTTTTCACCGGCGGCATAAGCGAGGACTCCACGGCCGATCCGCTTCGCTGGGGCGTCACGGTCGACCTGACTGGCGAGCCGGTGATGAGCCTGGCCATCCCGGTCGTGGGGCGGCTCGGCTGGTCTGCCCGTGCGTCCTTCTTCAACGGCTCGAACAACGCGAGCATGTACCTCAAGCCGGATGGCAGCTTCCAGGCTGCCCAGGCCACGGCATATCCCGGCCGCGGCACCTTTCACTACGGCGAGGTAATCGCTCTGCGCCTGAACACGGCCGGCATGATCGCGGCGATCGGGCGGACGAACCCGACCCTCTATGTCCAGGTGGTCGGGGGCAGCGACGTGCCGGGCGGCTATCTGCGCCCGACGCTGGTGCGCGGCGAGCAGGCGATGATCTAGGCCCGCCGCGCCCTTCACCTGCTACCACCGCGCGCCGGCGCTCACCGGCATCTGATCACCCCGTCAGCTTCCGCGCATACCCATCCTCATCCTGCGCTGGCATCCCCGACGTGCCCGAGAGCGCCGCATAGTTCACCGGCGGCCCCTCAGGTGCGGAGGAGAGGATTTCCAGCCGCTTCATGCGATCCGCAATCAGCGTGGCGGCGAGCAGCCTGCCTTTGAGGCGCTCGTCAGGGTCGTGGTGCTGCATCCGCTTGAATAACGCGGGGGTCCAGCCCTGCATTGCGCGCTGGATCATCTGGATAAGCTCGGGCTCGTCTACCTGGCGCATGCGAATCGCTCCTGTGGTGGAGCGGGAACGTATGCAGAACGGCGGGGTGTAGGAAAGGGGCTAGGCGGGCAGCTGATCGGCCTGCCCGGTGTTGATCATATAGGCCTCGCACCACGACCGCTTGACCATTCTCTCGACTGCGGCCCCAGCTGTGCCATCAGACGGTAGGCGAACGAAACGACTACTGTAAGTGCCTCTATGGCCGTCTGGCAGCTGGACGCCTTCGATGACAAGTCCATCGCCCACCATGTTCTCAAGCGGCAGGACTTCCGCGACGACGTAGACCTTACCAGCCTCAAGGGTAGGCGAGGTCCGCCGCGACCCGCGAACACAGTAGGCGCGGTCGCCAGCTTTCCACCCGCCTCGTGGCTCTATGGTGAAAACGAGGCTCATGCCCGCACCCTACCGCCCGCGACTCACCTCGTCCAGCGCTACCAGCGCCCGCTACACGATTATCGCTGGCGTGTCGAATCGGGAGGGGGTAGAGGGGAGGGGCTGCGTTGACCCGAGAAGAGCGGAGTAGGTGTCTAGGCACCGCGAATACCGAGCCGGTGGAACTCCGGATAAGGCGCGACTGACAGCCGGAAAGACGGTGCTGGCCTGCCGGTTGGGCTAGTTCGAGGTGGGTGCCCGATGCCCTTGCAAGCTAGGGTGGCCGCGACCTCGACCAGATAGAGGCGGCGGCGTGGAAGGACACGCTGACCAACGGGGTAAGTCTCAACACGCTTCGGCGCTGTAGCCCCGGGTGGAACCTGTGAAGCGGATTATGCAGGTGGGGTCCATCGGGAATCCGATAGACCCATGAACGTGAGAACTGCTCACCTTAAAGGTTGGGAATCCCAACCATTGCGTCCCTGCGGATCTGCAGGGACTGCGCGCCGCCCTCGCGTAGCGATATCGCTACGCGCCAGAGCCCCGATCCGCTCGGCTACGTACACCGGGGCGCGATCCCCGTGCAGCACGCTCGATCAGGCTCATGCCGCTCCCCTGATTCGTCATGCGGGGGAGGGTGGATCAGGTGGGGTGAGGGGGCAAGGGGCGGATAGAACAACATCGGGCTGGTCGAGCTGGTCGCGCCACCACTGCCGGGCAAAGTCCTGCTGGTGCGGCGTCCCGTCGAGAAGCCAGCGCGCCGCCTCAACCGCGCGGGCTCGCCAACGATCATGCCGCTTGACCCGGCGCTCTAAGCCGGCCGCATAGCTGCTTGCCTCGAAAGGCGGATTGCCACGCTTATTCGGATCCATGCTTTCCTCCTCTCGCCTCCCCGCTCACGCCACCCACCCCCGTTCACGCGGGAGTAGGGGAGGGGCGATTGTGTTTTCCGCTTGACGCCGTATCCCGCGCAAATGCGAGGCCTGATTTCCCAGAACGCCAGTCGAACAGCCGCGGAAAACTGCGGCTTCCGCATAACGGCGTCTTAGGCGGGACCCCAGGATTTCTGCTGATTCGCTCACCCGATTTTCTCCTGTTTTCCATTGCCACCATCTGTTCCCTGCCAGCGCAGGACGGCGGCACTGGACAGCTTCCGGTTGTTCCGGCGCTTGGCATAGTGCTCCACGATCCGAAGCGACTGACCCGACATCGACGAGGTTTCGGCCAGGCTGCAGCCCATCTGCAGCAGCGCGATGACGGCGTTCTTCCGCAGCCCGTGCGGTACGACATGCTGGCCACGCTTCCGCGCCCATGCCTGCAGGTGGTCGCGCAAGGTGCCGGCGCGGCGCGGACGGAGGTTGGGGCCGTACAGGATCGTCATGGCTTCGCGCGGCGTCTGCGCCAAGATCGCCGCCAGCTCGCTGTGGATCCGAAGATCAAGCTCCTTGCGGGTCTTCTGCTGCTTCACGAACAGGTAGCCGTCGCGGATATCGGACCAGCGCATCTTGCACACGTCGCCGATCCGCTGGGCTGTGTAGTAGAGCAGCGCGACCGGCAGCCGCACTTCGGGGTCCTGCAGCGCTTCCTCAAGCAGGGGCAGGGGCCAGGGCTCGTGCTCGGCTTCCTCGCCCTCCAGCTCCTCGATGCCCTTGGAAGGATCGGTGGCGATGTGATCTTCCGCGATCGCCAACTTGAAGAGATTGCGGAGAACCAGCAGCGTCATGTTCGCCGCGCCCGGCCGATCCTTCATGGTCGCCATAAGCGCCTTGATGTCGCGCTTCTCGACCGCGCTGACGGGCGCCATGCCGAGGTGGGTCTCGATCTGGCGCAGGTAGATCAGGTAGGTCACCTGCGTCGATTCCGAGCGCTTCCTGAAACGGTCGCTTGCTTGATAGACACGACTGATCTCGGCCACAGTCGGCACCGAGACGATTGTCTGGCGCGCGTGGCGGGCCGCGACCATGCCGGCGTACACCTGACCCCACGACTTGTCCGACCGCGGCGGCAGGCGGTTGTAGACCTTCTTCCCCGCCAGCATCGTGCCGGTGTCGAAATACTCGTACGTGCGCCCCCGCGCTCGCACGGTCTTGATGTAGGGGAAGCGCTTAGGCGGCTGCGCCATAAAGCGGCGATCCCTTTCTCCAGTCGTGCGCGCCGTCACCGGACAGCTGCTCAAGCATGTCGTCGATTGCGACCCGGCTCCAGTGCTCGCTATTTCCGAGGCGCACCGGCTGCGGCAGGCGGCCGGCACTGACCTCCCGCTCGAACTCGACGGCGGACAGGTCGCAATAGGCAGCAGCCGTGGCGCGCTTCATCATGCGGGGCCAGTCGGGCGCTACGCTACCCATCCCGCCCCTCCACCTTCTCAAGCGCCTCCCGAGCGCCTTCGCCGTGGGCCTGGATGGTGCGGCCATCGGGAAGCCGGCGTTCGCAGCCGGTGGGGAGCTTGTAGTAGCCGGCGGGGCAGTAGGTGCGGGTCATAGGTCGATCACCTGAGGATTATGCTGCTCTTCAACCGTTACGAAGAAGGTGCCCTGGGGCGTGTTCATCTTTGATTTGGCGAACGAGTGGACAGCCGCGCCAACGAACTTTCGATTTTTCGTCAAATCTCTTGTGGCGGCGACGACCGTTTTGCCTACCTGCCGCTCGAACGAGGCCATCCACTTCGCCCGGTCCTGCAGGAGCCACAGGATCAGAATGCACGCCGGCAGGTTATATGGTGCGCCGTATGTTGCCGTTATTCCGGCGGCAGTGGCGATCAGCACGCGCGCGATTTCGCTCACTTCCCTTCCTCCAGCTCCGCGATCCGCGCGGCTTGCTCTGCGATGATGGACAGGGCCTCGGGGAAGAGGTTGACGGCGGCGCAGGTGAGCGCGGCATTTGCCTTGTCCTCGGGGACCGTGGCGTCGGTAGTGGCCAGCAAAGCGATAAGGCGATGATCATCCGACATGATCGCGCCAACGGCTTGGCCGCGCTCGCTGGCGATCCGTTCAACAATCTGACGGCCAATGCCGTCCTTATCATGAACCAGGACGCCGCCCTTCCACGGTAGCGGCGTCGCCCCCGCCAGCAGCGGTTCGATCTCAGCGCGCAGGGCGGCGGCGCGGGTGGGGAGGTCGGTCATGCCATGCACCGCCGAGCGCAGACCTGCCGCTTGCCCTGATTAAATAGGATGGCCTGCATATTGGCGGGGGTGCCGTTCGGGTGATATTCGGCGCCTACCGAAAAAGGGCACGGCTTCGGATACGGGGTCATGGCTGCACCTTGCTGGGCTTCTTGCACCGCTCGATGATCAGGATGCGCGTACGCTGGACCAGATCGACGGCAGCCATAGCGTCCGGCGTTCCCTGACACATCTGGAGCGTCAGCCAGGTCTGAAGCTTCGACAGCTCGTCTAGCAGCGCGCTGGCTTCGTCGTCGGTGCCCCGCGGCTGCAAGACGGTCGCCTTGCCGGTAAACATGGGCTTCATGCCTTCCCCTCCAGCTCTGCGATCCGCGCGGCTTGCTCTGCGAATGGCGATCGGCAAGGAGTGTACATGCAGTCTCGGTGTCGGTGACAGGATCGGCGGCTGCATGGCTCCCAAGGCCCCTTCGTCGCCCCCGCCAGCAGCGGTTCGATCTCAGCCCGCAGGGCGGCGGCGCGGGTGGAGGTGTCAGGCATTGGCGATCTCCAGCAGCACGTCAGCATGGCAGTGCGGGCCAGCGCACCAGCAAGCGAGATTTTTGCCGCGCAGGGGCGATAGGTCAGCCGGATAGCCGGCAGCTTCCCGCATTTCCGGATCACGCAGCATGTCACGAAAGAAGCCGACCGCGCCCTCATGGTCTAGGGCGTGGCGTTCCATTGGCCCACCACCGATCACGAATGGATTGCCCCAGCGTGTCGAGCGATCCACCTTCACCGTATTCTCGGGCATGCGCCAGCCCTTGCGGCGCGATAGCTGCACGCGATGCGGCTTATCCACGATCGCCCTCCCCATCGCTCGCCGCGACGATCTCCGTGGCCTGGTCGGGGGCGGCGGGGAGGGGCTGCCAGTGGGTGGGAACGCTGGAGCCAATGCCAGCGCATTCGTCACTTTCGCTATGCGCGAAATAGCGACCCGTCTGCCAGTTGGCCCACGGTACATACCACGCGGCCGTCTCGATACAGGACCATGGTGCTCCAAGCCACAGCAGCACGCGCGTCCCATCCTTCGGCGCCGTCTTGATCGGTTTCCACCCTCCCCCGCGCGCAGGGGCGTCGCTGGCGGAGAGGGAGTGGATCGCGGCGGCGATGTCGTGAACAGCCCGGTCGTAATCGATCTGTGGAACGCCACCGGGCGCAGCATGTGCTTCCGCCACCCCCGCCGCCTCCTCAAGCGCCTCGGCCCGCACGGATGCGGCGGTGCGGTCGGCGAAGGCGAGCATGGCAGCCAAGGCGTACCGGTCGCCTTCTTGCCACTTGGTCACCGGCCATTCGCGCCAGTACACAGTGCGGATAGGGCGGCTGGTCTCGGCTGCATACGCCTGCGCCAGCGCCTCCCGCGCTTCCTGTTCTCTCGTCATGGCTTGGCTCCGATAAGGGCTTGTAGCTTGGGAAGTATTTCTGTCCGCCAGACATGCTCCGGCGTGCTATTGCGAGCGCCGACGTTCAGCATCATCGCTAGCTCATAGAAGGCGTCTACGTAGCCAGTGTACGCCTCCCGCGCCTTCTCCAGCTTGCCGCGGAGGGCCTTGTTGTCATCCACGATCTCGCACATGCCGCGCTGAAGCTCGTAGTTGACCTTTTGCGCAGCTTTCAGCTTGTCGGCCTCGTGCTGGCGGAGGGCAGCGAGGGCCGCGGAGGCAATTTCGGTCGGGTCCAAGGTGATCCAGTGCCCGCCGTAGCACGCGGACACGTGCCCATCCTCGTCCAGCACCGCAAACCCGGTGCGCCCGGTAAAGTAGTCCCGGACCGCGTTTGCCGCCTCCACCAGCGCGGCGTCGTCAGGATGGGGTGGGGTCATGGGATGCTCGGCACGTCGCGCACCGCCTTTTCAATCTGCGCCATGCCTGCCGAGAACTCGCGCTCCCACAGGCGGCCACACTCAAGATCGCTGGCCAGCTTCTCAGCTAGAGCGGCGACAGCGCGGAGATTGATCACCGCCATACGTCGGTCGCTCATCCCCGATCCCCCTGAGATTGAGAGAGGGCGGCGACGAGCGCTTCCGCTGCCTGGCGATGGGTCACGACCAAATCTGCACGTTTGACGCCGAAAAGCGCCTTGATCGCGCGAAGCATGAAACCACCAGCGTCTTCATAGATATCCTGCCCGCGCGCCAGTTCGGCCTGGAAAGCCCGGATTTCAGGCCAGCCGATGCGGTCAAGAGCGGCACGCAACGCGGCCTCTTCCCGCTCCTCAACATCCCCACACGCCAGCCGCGCAAGCTCCTCCTCCGCCGCCTTGAGCCGGGTGCCGCAGTCGAGAAGGGCTGTGCGGAGGGGAGTCTCTGTGGCGAGGCGGGCAGCAGCGATAGCCTGGACAGCAGGGGCGCCGTCCGCCTCCGCAGAGAGGATCATATCAGCCCCAGTGTGCGTGCCGCCCATGGCGATAAATAGCCGCGCAGCCGCTTCCCGATCGCTCTGCACCACAGGCACAGTCTCACCGTTCATCTGATGTCTCCTTGGTCAGGTGTGCGCGGATGGCGGGCTTCTCTTCCGCCAGCAAATTACCCTGCCAGCTCAGCGGGTTGGGGACAGTTGCAAATTCTTCCGGCCAGTCGGTGCGAGACCACGAACATCCACCCTCGTCGTCGACCTCCGGCCAACACGCGACATAATCGTCGTCACACTCCTCGCATTGGCAGCCCTCGAGTCGCTCCGCGCGCGGCCACAACAGGCTGTTGCCCGAGTATCCACAACGGCCGCGCCCAAAGGCATCTTCCAGCGCAGTCATCAGGTCGTCCGTCAGCTCGGCGAAGTCGGGTCCCGGCGCGCCTTCCCGGTCCAGATCGCAGCCCCATGTGCTGCACCCGCGAATGATCCAGTAGCGCGGGCGCTGGTTGATCGTCGCGATGGTGAACAGTGCTCTGCCGTCACCGTATGCAGTGGGCAGCAGCCTAGGCGTGAAGGGCGGGGTGTCGCCCTTGACCCAGAGGTGGGAAGTCTCCTGGACCTCAACCGCTGCGCGCAGCTGCTCGTGGATGCTGTCGGCTTCGCGCGCCACCAGCCCCGCCAGGTCCTCACGGCGGGTCACGCGGCGGGGTCCTGCTGGAGGAGGGCGCTTATCTTTTCAGCCTTGGCAATCGCTTCTGCGCGGACCCGCTCGGGGTGTACGAAACCTCCGGTTTTCCAGCATTTGAAGGCGTCTGGATCGATCACTCGCGCGATCTCTCGCACCCGGTCCTGGTCAGCCGACATGGGGATGGTCCTTTGATGGGGTGACGAGGGTGCGATAGCGAGACAGGAATATTTCTGCGGCCTCGTACGGACCCCAAGGAGATATCCTCTGAGGCAGCGGCTCTGCGCCCTTCACCCAAGCCCATTCATGCCGATCCGCACCGGGCATCAGGTCGCGCTTCTCCGTCGCGAGCATGCGCAAGTCCCATCGCTTGATAAGGACGGGATCACGCATGCGGACATTGAAACGTGCCAATCCGGCAGCCTCGCACCGCTTCTCCACCCGCTTGTAGTCAGGGCACAGCGACTTGAGCGGACCAGTCATGTCCCCGCATGTCGGCTCGCCCAGCTCGTGCATCAGCGCGTCATAATCGTCTCCCGGCTCGAAAGCGGGATCGTCGGCTATGGCGTAGCTCATTAGCACGCAATGCTGCGCCACGCTGTAGAAGGCTCGCTGTCCAGTCGCCCGTGACACAGCCTGCCCGGCAAATCTGCACGCGAAGGCGAGGCCATATGCCACGTCTTCGATGGTGATCTGGGAAGCTTCCGGGTTCTCGAAGTCGAAGTAAGTGCCAGACCCGAGCATGATGGTAGGGCCGACGATGCGCCCGATTGTGCTCTCGCGCATGGCGGTGATCGCTTGGCCCTCATCCATGCCCCGCCTCCTTCCCCAGCCCCGCCACAGCATCCACCACCTGCACCACCTCGTCGGTACGCAGCGCCTCGGGGAGGGTGTCGATCAGGGATTGAATGCGCGGGTCGCGGGGCGGAGGGGCGATGAAGCCGAAGTGGCGAAGTGTCGCGATCACGTCTTCGTCAAAGGACGTGTGAGTATCGCTAAAGCAAATGGCGTCTAGCTTCTCCGCCCACTCCTCCTCCGTCACCTGGCGGGCAGGAGGAGTGCGAAGGTAGTCGGCGAAGGCGAGGAGGGCGACGTTGCGGTCCACATCGCCACTCCGATAGCGGCCAGCCAGCGGACGCTCCCCTCGCTCCTCCGCCTTCCGCGCCGCCAGCTCCCGCGCCTGCTTCATTGCCGGGTCTGTCATGCTGCCATCTCCCGCCGGCGCTCATCGGCCCGGTCACGCAGCGCCTGGCCATCCTCGTCGGACAGCAACGGCAGCAGGGCGGCGACGCGCGCGTCCAGGTCGACCAGCAGCTCGGCCGCGTCGATCTCGTCCAGCGCGGAAGCGAGGGTGGTGGTCTCGCCGGTGAGGGCGTTGGGGTCAATCGGGTCAGGGTCGTGGCCGAGCAGGGTCGCGGCGGTGAGGGGCTGGGGCGCGGACATAACCGCCGCCGAACCCTCCGCGAACGCCGCATCGGTCGACGGGTCGTTGATCACCGCCTCAATGTCGGTCGACATAGGCAGGCGCTTCGACAGGCGGCGGATGACGGTCTTGCGGGCCATCTCGTCCCACCAGTCCTTCCAAGGCCCGTACTGCCCGGTCTTGCTGACGGCGCGCACCCGCTCGATCTGCGCGATGTCCATTACCTCGCGGATCTTGAATCCGTCCCGCAGGGTGGCGACAGCATAGGCCCCGACCGGCTTCCCACGCGCGGCGCCCAACGGGGGCGGAGCGTGTTCGATGCTTTCCTCGTCGCCCAGCCGGTGCACGAAGTCATCGCCCTCGTAGACGACGTGCGCTGAAATCCCGCTGATCTCGCCGGACTGGCGCACCTTCTTGAGGATGCCAGCGACCATCGGCATCCACTGGACGGCCTTGATGTATTGGTCCCGCTCGCCATCCTTACCTTTGATCTTGTTGGTGAAGATCACCAGCGCGCCTTCGCGCTTGTCGGGCAGCAGCCCATCTTGAGCCGCGCGGGTAATCGCGCCGTAGAGAGAGCGTCGATCTGCCTTGAGCAAATCGGGATCGGTCTGGATCGCGGTCATGGTGACGCGCTGGAACTTCTCGATTGAGATATGCGACGGCAGCGCCATCTTGAGCTGGTCCGCCATCTTGGCGAGGTCGTCACGGACTTCAGCTTGCGGGGCGAGGCGGCGGGGCTGATCATCTACGGGTGCGAGCTGCGTGGCCATGGGTCAGGTCCTCAAAAAGGAATCATGTCGGTGTCGAAGTGCTCGCGCTCGACGCTCGTTTTGCGGAGACGCATCACCGGCTGGAGCACGAAGAAGTTGTCGCCGGGGTTTAGGTGGGCGAGGCGCTCTGCCTCGGCTTCCGCCTTGCCCTGTGTCTCGTGCTTTACGAATGGCGCGCCGCGCCCTTCGGCCCATACAAGGTAGAATGGTGGCTGTTTCATGCGGCTTCCTTCTCGATGAGGTCGTCGATCTGCTTGCGAGCCCAGCCGCTGACGCCGCACAGCGCGGGCGCATCTGCGTAGCCCGGCCAGCGGTCGGCACTCAGGCAGTCGGCAAAGAGCCGGATCGCGCGACGGTTGAGCGCGCGACCGTACTCGATGTCCTCGGCGGGCAGCTCCCACAGGGCGACGGGCAGATAGTCTCCGGGCTGCCAGCCCTTGCCGGGCTTCTCGATGACCGGGTGGAGGTAATTGCCCGGGCGGGTGCCGAACACGGCCTCGATCCCGTCCAGCTCGAGCGCGGCGGACTGGTAGTAGCGGTACTTGGTCACGTCCGACTGGAAGCCGCCGTGCGAGGCGTCGGAGGCGGTCTTGACGTTGATCCCGTACCGCCGGTTGTCGAGCAGCCAGTCGGGTCGGGCGCGCAGCCACACGCCGGTCTCGGCATCCTGCCACGCCAGCGTCACCTCAGCCACGCCGTGGGACAGCACCGCGTCGACCAGCGGATTGGCGCGCATTGCGGCGACCTGTGCTTCGATCTCCACACGCTCCCGCGCGGTGATCAGGCAGCAGCCGGCCGCGGCAGCAGCGTCCGCCATGGCGATGGCCTCCGCCTGCACCTTGCTCTGCCGCCGGTCGAAGCCCTCAGGCAAAAAGTGGTAGGCGTCAGGATCGGCCCACCGCTCCGGCAGCAGCAGCGCGTCATGGAAGGCCGAGCCGAGCCGCAGCGCGTCCGTCTGTTCCTGCGGCTTGCGCGACGGGTTGAGCGGCGAGCCCTCCCAATAGTGGCGCGGGGTGCAGCCCTTCGACTGGAGGCCGAGGTGGCCGACCAGCTTCTTGAGACCAGAACTTGAGATAGACGGACCGGGGCAGATTTCTTGCCCGTGATACACTTCATTCGGAATGTCCGGGTATGCGCCAGCGGCCGCAATGATCGTCATGCTACATGCCTCCAAGTTTCGCGCCGGCGCACTTTGCTGACGACCGCTGCCGATATCCCGTAAGCCGCCGCCAAGGCCTTGCCGGACAGAGATGAGGACCTGATTTCGCGAACGGCGTCCTCGCTCAGTTTAGCTTTTGGATTATCGGAACCCCGCAAAGCCCTGCACGACTGTCGATGACGGCTGACCATGTCAGCGACGTTCTCGTCATTACTGCCCCATCGAAGATGAGACGGGTTCACGCACGTCGGGTTGTCGCAGGAGTGAAGGGCGTGCAGGTTTCCCGGCCTAGGACGGCCGGCTAATTCCAGCGCGACGTGCGTAGCTAGGGCGACGCCATCCGCCTTGCCGCCACGGCCAATTCGGCCGTAACCTTTGGGGTCCACCGCTCCCGTCCACAGCCAACAATCGTCTGGCCCGGCGAGCGTGACTTTGGCTGCGAAGCGTTCCGACAGCGGCTTACGCGCCATATTAGCGCGAGACGTTCCGCGCCTCACAGCATCCACTCCGGCGTCAGATACCGCTCCACCGCAGCCCAGCTACGCTGCCCATCGCGAGGGGTTGGCGCCGGCCGTGCCACGTCGGCCGGGCGCTTGGGGGACGCGTCGCGCGGGGGGATCGCGACCGTGGCTGCGGGGGTGGGGAAGGGGAGGATCATCGCGGGAGCCTCTTGGGTCCGGTGTTGCTGGTGGCGCGCGGCAGCGTGTGGCTCGGGCGGCTCCACACGCGGGCGCCAAAATCCTCTTGCCGATGACCGCCCTGGAGCGCGTCGATGATGCGGGCCTGATAGCGACAGACGGTCGCCACGATCGCGAACAGCGCGAGGGCCAGGCCGGCGGTGAAGATGGCGATGGGGACGAGGGGGCTCACAGCTCGCCTCCATGCTCGCCCCACACCGCCGGGTCCGGCATGCGGACGCGGTTGGTGATCTGGGTCAGGTCGGGAATGCGCTCTGCCTGCGCGTCGAGCCGGGCGGCTTCGCGGCGGGCAGCAGCGGTGGTGCGGTAGCGGATGCGGGCCATGTCAGGCCTCCGTCGCTTTGGTGATGGCGGCGCGGGCGGCGCGCACTGGCGCCATATCCCGCTCAAGCTTGTGCGCGACACGGGGATCATCGCCCCATCGGTCCTTGAGCTCTGCCTCCAGATCGGCCGCGCACTCTTGCAAAGCCGCCAGCATTTCAGGAGCGGCGGAACATAGATGCGCGTCCGCACGGTTGGCGGTGCCCAAGCTGACTTGCGCGTCCTTGAGCCAGAACATCATGACGCCGTTCGGCATCTGGCCGTGAACCTTCACGCTCCACGGGCCAGCGGTGTGCTTCGCGTCAGCCACGGGCACCTCCCGCCCGCGCAGAGCCCAGCACGACCTCAGGCCACCAGCCGTTCGCCTCGGCATCGGCTTCGCGCAGATCCTCCTCGAACCGGTCGGTGACATCGTGCAGCTCGACAGAGGCGGCGAGGTCGCTGTGCCGATCCGCGATGGCGCGCAGCACGCGTGCCTGGCTTACGGCGGGCAGGCGCAGCACGCTGGCGATGACCTCGCCCTCGATCATCGCGATCGGGTCAAAGGCGCGGCGCCCGGTGTCGAGCGCGGCGGCGTAGCGGGGGGAGGTCATGCCGCCACCTCCGCCAGTTCGCGCTCCAGCCGCTCGGCATCGGCGCGGGCCTTCTCCAGCTGCTTGCGCTTGGCCGTTAGCTCGTCGGGGTACTCAGCGCGGAAGCCGGCAACGGCTGCGTCGAACGCCTCGCGCGGCGTGTTGCCGGAGCCGAACCGGCAGACGCCGTGCCCGTGCACCTGTGCGTGCCAGCGGGTGCCGCTGCGATAGCGTCCGATGCTCCAGCTGTCGTGCGGCCATTCGGCGGCGAACTGGGCGAGGATATCCGGGTCGGCGGTGACGCCGGCCCTCATGCTGGAGGCGGTCATGCTGCCTTCGCCTTTTCAGCTTCGGCCATCGCCTTCATGTCGGCGAGGGCCTCCTCATTGCCGCAGTAGAAGTCGGGAAAGCGTGCGATGGTCGGATCGCTGGCAAGGTAGATCAGCGAAGCGGCAGCGGAGGTGCCGATACGCTGCTCAAGCTCGTATCCAGCATCCCCAGCAAGGTGCACCACCCAGCCGGCCCGGCAGTGAGTCGTATCGCAGATGTGCCAATCGCCCATGTCCAAAGCGCTCGGCTGCGAGGCGGCTGCATAGACGCGCTGGTGAATGTCCTTGATGACGGGGGCACCGCTCAGGTCGGCATCGCGCAGGTCGGCACCGCTCAGGTCGGCACCGCTCAGGTCGGCACCGCGCAGGTCGGCACCGCGCAGGACGGCACCGCTCAGGTCGGCACCGCTCAGGTCGGCATCGCGCAGGTCGGCACCGCTCAGGTCGGCATCGCGCAGGTCGGCACCGCGCAGGACGGCACCGCTCAGGTCGGCATCGCGCAGGTCGGCATCGCGCAGGTCGGCACCGCGCAGGTCGGCATCGTTGCGTCGCGCCCAACGGATCGCCAGCCCTAGTTTGACGCCGATCGTCGCGTCTGGTGCGCAGGTGATTTCTGCTGTGATCTGGACGCGATTGGTCCAGCGATTGCGGATTTCTATCCGCTCGACCGTCTCGGGCAGGCTTGCCATCTTCGTCCTCCATGCCGCGCGCTGGGGTAGCGGCGGTGTTGGGGACGGTGTTCGCAGATTGCGAATGTCAGGTCAACAAGAATATTCGCGATTTGCGAATAGACCGATCAGGCAGACACGTGAATCGTCCGCGGCCTGAGGATTGCACAGTCGTCAGGTTGTAGGAAAGCGGTTATCCTTCGGTGCCGGTGCGGACCAGGGCGCGCGCCACATCGACCAGCTGGCGGCGCTGTCCGTCGCTGGCGCTGCCCCAAATGTCGATGATATCGGCGGGTAGCTCGTGCGGATCGTGATCAAGCAGCATCCCCGGCGTCGTACTCAGGTGGGGAGCGATCCGCCGCAGCCACTTCGCAGACAAAGCGCGCTTGCTGTTGGCAAGGTCGCTGACCATGCCGGGCGTGACAGCGCCGCCGAGGGCCTTGGCGAGGTCGGCACCCTTCACCTTGCGGTAGAGCATCCAAGCGCGAAGGTGGTTCGGGCCGCCGTTCTTGTCGTCTGCATCATCCATGTCCGCAGTATGCGAATGATCCAGATCAAGGTCGTTCCCGGTTCTGCGAAAATCCGGCCTTGCTATCACATTCGCAATCTGCGAATGTTTGGGAATGACGACAGCCCCCGGATACACCGAGTTGGCGGACAAGGCAGGCATCAGCCGCTCCTACGCCAACGAGATCGTGAACGGCCGCGAGCCGCGCCGCTCTCTCGCAATCCACATCTTTCGCAGCACGGGATGGAGGCACCCCAGCATCGCTGGGCTGACTGAGGCGCAAATCGCGTTGTTGGAGCAGATCGAGCCGTGGCGCCCCACCACCCAAGCACCGGGGATCGCAGCATGAGCGGGCTGGTGAAGCATCGCCGCCAGCTGAACGGGCACAAGCCGGAGGAAGGCATCTACGGTGATTGCCAGCGGACGTGCATCGCCATGCTGACCGGGTTGGAGCCGCGGGAAGTGCCTCACTTCTGCGATCCCAATGAGTGCGGCGCCGACTGGCGCAAGGCGATGACGAATTGGCTCGCATCGCGCGGGTTAGGGCTTGTCTCCTTTGCGCTGGATGTGCCGACCACTGAGCGCGCGCTGGAAGTCATGGGCGACTGGGTGCGCGGCCCGGCGACGCTGGCGGGCAAGTCCCCCCGCGGCGACTGGAACCACATCGTCGTGGTTGATGAAGATGGGGCGGTGCTCGACCCGCACCCGAGCGACCACGGCATTGCCGGGCCGGGTGACGATGGCTTCTTCTGGGTCGAGGCGCTGATTGCGCTCCCCACCTCCGACACGCGGGAGATCGCTGCGTGACGGGGCGGGTGGAGAGGATTGGCGCGGCTATGCGCTACCTCGACGTATGCGCCGGGATCAGCGCGTCCACCGTCGCGTGGAAGTCGCTCGGCTGGCAGGCCGCAGCCTACAGCGAGATCGAAGCCGCGCCGCGCGCCGTGCTCGCCCACCACTATCCCGATGTGCCGCTGCACGGCGACTTCACCACGATCAAGGGCGACGAATATGGCCCAATTGACCTTCTTGTCGGAGGTACCCCCTGCCAAGACTTCTCCGTCGCCGGCCTCCGAGCGGGACTGGATGGAGACCGTGGCAACCTCTCGCTTGAGTTTCTCCGCCTTGCTGATCGCGCACGGCCCCGCTGGGTGGTGTGGGAGAACGTCCCCGGCGTCCTGTCGATCGACGGAGGGCGGGCGTTTGGAGCCATCCTCGGGGGGCTGGGGGAACTCGGGTATGGGTTCGCCTACCGAGTTCTGGACGCTCAGTTCTTCGGAGTTCCACAGCGCCGCCGCCGCGTGTTCGTTGTCGGATGTGCTGGAAATTGGAGAGGTGCCGCAGCGGTACTTTCTGAGCGCCACAGCCTGTCGGGGCATCCTGCGCCGCGCGCGGGCGCGCTCAAGGCAGTTGCCGCGCTCACTTCGGCTGGCGTTGGTACGTGCGGCGCGGACGATAACCAGGCCCAAGCGGGGCACCTCGTAGCACAGGCTTTCGGCGGGAACGACACTCGCGGACCGATTGACGTGGCCGCCGCGCTGAACTCGCATGGTGACCCGCATGGCCGTCAGGACTTCGAGAGTGAGACGTTCGTTCTCATGGAGCGTGGACGGGACGGCGTACCCAACCTGGAATGGCGCAACGACGGCACAGCCAATGCAATCCTGACACCAAACGGCGGCCGCGGGGGGCTTGGTGTTGGTGCCGTCTGCCAGCCCCTCGCTTTTGATTGCAAGGCCTCTGGTCAAAACGGCTTCGGCATTGGCGAGATCATGTCGACGCTGCGGAGCATGGGTCACAAGGACAGCCACACGAATGGCGGAGGACATGCGTCTGTCCAGTACGGCAGCACCGTCCGCCGCCTGACTCCGCGCGAGTGCGAGCGCCTTCAAGGATTTCCTGACGACTACACGCTGGTCCCGCACCGGGGGAAGCCGATGGCTGACGGCCCGCGCTACAAGGCGCTCGGGAACAGCATGGCCGTGCCGGTGATGCGCTGGATCGGTGAGCGGATCGCTGCGGTGGATCACTTTGTCGCCTCCGCACTGGACCGCGCAGCATGACCCCCGCCCAAGCCCTCGCCATCGCCGCGGCCCTCGCGTGGTTCCTGGTGTCCATCCCCGCCAGCATCCTCGCCGGCGCCTTCATCCGCGCGGGCGATCGCCGCCAGCAGGCGGTGGATGAAGGTCGAGAGGGGGAGGGCGGGATCGTTTCTCACACCAGCACAGGTGCCAGATAGACATGGATCAATCTGTCCAAAATGGCGCAATCACGTCGGACGAACGTATCCGCAACGTGTTGCGCCGCCACATCAAGCGCGCATACGACAATCGCGACTTCACCCGCCTGTCCCTGGCGACGGAAAGCCGGGTCAACGTCCACACCATTGACGCCATCGTGTCGCGCGATGCGAGCAAGCAGCGTCGGGTCGCGTGCGAAGATGCGCTCTGCATCGCCTACGCCTTGGGTGAGGAGGCGGTAAGCGCCTTGCTGGCGACGATCCAGTATGCAGCCCGCCCGCTGGATGACGGCGACGCGATGCAGCCGATGCTGGTCGCCGCAACTGCAATGCAGCACCTGTCCACCATCGCTACCGCCGCGGCGGACGGCCGGATCGACCACACCGAAGCGCCGGCCTGTCGGGAAGCTGCGGACCTGATCATCGCTACGGTGCTGCCGCTTTCGAGCGCGGGAGGGGCGGCATGACGGCCCAGCGCATCAACCAGCAGCGGAAAGCTGACCTCGCCGAGCTGATGGCGAACGGCTGCCCCAGCTTTACTGAGGCCGCGTTGCAGATGGGTATCAGCCGCCACCAGGTGGCCAACGCTTGGTCGTGCATCCGCCGCGATCTCGGGAGGCAGGCGGCATGAGCGCTCCCGCACGCCACACCCCCGAGCTGCTTGATCGCATTCGCGCGGATATCGCCGCGGGCCGCAGCCGTCGCGAGATCGCTACGGCGGTTGGCGTCGGAGAAAGCGCCATCACCAAGTGGGTCGCGAGACACGGCCTCGGCACGTTTCGGATCGGCCGTGTACGTCCGGTGCCTGCCGACTTCGCCGAGCATGCGACGCGGGAGACGCGGGACCAGCTGCGGGCGCGGTACGGCGTCGGCCATCACGTCCTGGGGCAGTGGTGCGCTGCAGTGGGTCGGGCGCCAATGCAGGCCGGCACGCACGCCAAGGCCCGGCCGGCGGACTTCGCTGACAAGCACGGGCAGATGACGGTCGCGGACCTGTGCGCGCACTACGCTGCCGGGAAGGCGACCGTTCGCCGCTGGGCGAGCGAGCTGGCACTCCGCAAGCAGCCTTTCGGGACCGGCAGGCCGAAGGGAAGCAAGTCGGTCACGACCGCCAAGCTACTGCCGTTTCACAAGCCCGCCCCGGTGCCGCTCATGCGCGATCTGTCCGTCGCGGGGCAGGCGGCCGACTATCTGCGCCGGCTGGGTCCGGTGATCCGCTGTGATGCCGCGGGCAAGTACGACCCGGCCGGCTCGCACTACCGGCGCGGGTCGACGGTGCTGACCGCTGGCGAGATCATCGCGCGTGCGGAGCGGCTGGGGTGGAGGCAGGCCGCGTGAGCTTCATCACCTTCTCGGTGCCGGGCAAGCCCGTCGCAAAAGGGCGGGCTCGCGTGTCTGTTCGCGGCGGTCATGCGCGCATGTACACGCCCGAGAAGACGCAGCGGTATGAGGATGCCGTGCGGATCGCCGCGGCCATGGCGATGGGCGATCGGATGCCCATGAACGAGCCCGTGGCGCTGTCGGTCACCGCCTACGTGCAGATCCCCGCATCTATGTCGAAGGCCAAGCGCCTGGCGGCGATCGAGGGACGGATCGTTCCTGGGACGCGCCCCGACGCAGACAATTACGCCAAGGCGGCGCTGGATGGCTGCAACGCCATTCTATTCCGCGACGACGCGCTGGTGACCGATCTCACGGTGCGCAAGCGGTACGCGGAAAACCCGCGGCTGGTGATCGTCATGGAGACGATCGCCGACGACGACATCGACATGCGAGGTGCTCTGTGACCCCATGGTTCCGCCTCTACAACGAGCTGCTGGACGACCCCAAGGTGCAGCGCCTAGCCGGCGACGATTTCAAGGCGTGGATCAATATCCTGTGTCTCGCCTCCCGCCATGATGGCTCGCTGCCGCCCGTTGAGGACATCGCTTTCGCTCTTCGGCTCGACCCGAAGAAGGGTGCCGCGGTCGTCGCGCGGCTAGTGGCGTCCGGGCTGCTCGACAAGGACGGCGACCGTTTCATTCCTCACGGATGGGGCGCGCGGCAATACAAGTCCGACGTTTCAACAGGCAGAGTGAAACGTTTCAGGGAGCGTTCCAAGAAACAGGCTGAAACGCAGTCCGGAACGGCACCAGATACAGATACAGATACAGACGTTCCGTTATCTAAAGATAACGGCGCGATCGACGATCCAGACAAGGCGTTTTGGGACGCATCGAAATCCTACCTGGGGAAGTCGAAGGGCTCGCTGATCGGCAAGTGGGTTCGTGATCACGGACGGGAGGCAACCGCCTCTGCCATCGCCGCCGCTCAGGTCGCCAGGGCGGTTGATCCGGTCGAGTTCATTCAGGGCAGGTTTCGCTTGATGGCCCGGGAAGTCGCGGATGGCCCGCTATGCTGAGGATCAGCGAGCAACTCGCCGCCGCGCGCATCTCGCTGCGGTCGCACGGGCAAGGCGAGCACCGAGCCACCTGCCCGCAATGCTCGCACCAGCGGAAGAAGAAGACCGAGCGGTGCCTTGCCGTCCTGATCGACGCCGAGGGCTGGGCCGCATTTTGCCACCATTGCCAATGGAGTGACGGAAGCCGTGGATCTGAAGAAGCCTCACGCCGATTGGCTGGACGCCCGGGGCATCGACCCGACGCTGGCCGAAAAATTCGGGCTTTTCACCGTGCAGCGGGGCAACCGCAATTGGCTGGCGGTCCCGTATTTCGAGCAGGCCCGGGTGGTGAACCACAAGTACCGGGTCACGTCGGAAGCGCACGCCTACCAGATGGACGACGACGCGCCGCTGACCCTGTGGAACCACGACGCGCTGTTGGACGAGTCACTCGCCAGCCAGCCGCTGATCGTGACGGAGGGGGAGTGGGACGCGCTCACGATCCTCACGGCCGGCAAGCGCCGGGTGGTCTCTGTGCCCAACGGCGCGCCGCGCACCTCGTCTGACGACGAGGCACTGACCGAGGGGAAGCGGTATCAGTGGTTCTGGCGATGCGAGCCGCTGCTGTCCAAGGTGCGGCAGGTCATCCTGTGCGTCGACAATGACGAAGCGGGCCGGGCGCTCGCGGCGGACCTTTGCCGGCTATTCGGCCCTGAGCGGTGCCTGTTCGTCACCTACCCGGAAGGGTGCAAGGACGCTGGCGATGTGGCGCGGCTGCACGACCACACGGCACTTGCCCAGATGCTCGACGAGGCCAAGCCGTACCCGATCAAGGGGCTCTACACGCTGGCGGACTTCCCGGAGAAGGGGGAGGTGCAGGCGTTCAGCACCGGCATTGCTCCTCTCGACGAGATGATGGCGATCGTGCCTGGTACGCTCACCGTGTTCACCGGCTACGCCAACATGGGCAAGTCGACGGTGATGAACGCGATCGCCGGGCATCTCGTGCGCCACAACGTGCCGATCTGCATCGCCTCATTCGAGACGGATGTGAAGCCAATCCTGCGCGACCACCTGCGTGCTTCGGTAGCCCAATGCTCGCTCCACGATGCACAGACCAAGGACATGCGGCGGGTAGACGAAATTATCACCGAGAACGTCCGGATCATTACCCAGCTGGTCGATGAAGACGATGAAATGGATCTGGACTTCTTCCTAGACCTCTGCCGAACAGCAGTGATCCGCGATGGTGTCCGGCTGGTGTTGCTCGATCCGTGGAACGAGCTGGAGCACAAGCGTCGCCGCGACGAGACCGAGACGGACTACATCAGCCGCGCCCTTAGAGCGATCAAGCGCTTCGCCAAAGAGTACCAAGTCGCCTTCTGGATCGTCGCGCACCCGACAAAGCCGGGCGAGGGCAAGTCTCGCGTCCCCGGTCTGTACGACATCAGCGGGTCGGCTAATTGGGCCAATAAAGCGGACTATGGCCTGACTTATCACCGCGCGCGGCCCGACGAGAACCGCGCTGAATTGCGAGTGACCAAGGTCCGCATGGGGCTGCCCGGCAAGAAGGGCAGCGTCACCGTTTCGTTCGATCATCGCGTCTCCAGGTTCGTGGAGGAGGCCGCATGACGTGGGCAGATCCCACGACAACCCCGGCTCCCCGCCTAGCCGCTGGCCTGCCGACACCCTGGTCGGAGTCACATTCGCCAATGGCCGTCCCGCTCGCCAGCCCTACCGCATCGACCAGCTCGTATGGGAGCACCGGGGATGGGACTTCGACATTGCGTCATTCCGCCGGGCCTGATGCCGCTGGCTATCTTCGCATGCATGGATGGAGGGGGTGATGGGACGAAAGAAGGGAAGGCTCAGCCGTGGTCAGCCGCTGGGGGCGCGGTCAGCATCGGGGAGGAAGCGGGATCGCACGCCCGCGTCCATCCTACCATCGCCTGGGGTGGTGCGCCGCCGCGAGCTCTATCGCCTGCCGGCCAATGACGTCGGCGAGGCGGACAACGACCGCACGGCGCGCCGGGGCAAGCAGGAGACGGACACCTGCGACGCGTTGGGCCGTGCCTACACGGCGGGTCTGCTCGGATCGGGCGGCAAGGCGCAGCAGATGCTGCTCGCTGGCCGCAAGATCGCGGCTCAGTACTGGCGGGTGTACGGCTTCCCGACGCCGGACAGCCTGGCCCGCTTCCAGCCGCAGCAGTCCTGCACACCGATGGACCCAGCCAAGGAGCGGATCCGTGAGGACGCCCTGAACGACGCGCTCGCCTTGGTGCGTGCCCGCGGTCGAACCATTGCGCGCGCATTCGAGATGCTGGTGATCGACATCAACCCCGACCAGGGGCCGCTGTGGCTCGACCAGATCGTGTGGGCGCATCGGCATGGGAAGCGCGCAACCGAGGGTGACTATGGCTGGCTGGCGGCTGCGATCGAGGGATTGGAGGCGGTGGCTTGACGGGCCATTACATTTCTGGCAGGCAGGCATCATGCACGGTGTGCGTCGAGGCTCGGGGGTAACTCCGGGCCTTTCGCATATGTGCGCCGCCAGCAGCCACCCCGACGCGCGCACCTCATGGCATGCTGTCCACAGCGATCGGCTCTGACTTGTCTGGCGGGTGGGATATGGCACAAGAAGAAACAGAAGCGGCCAACCCTTACGGCGCCAAATTTGTCCGCCTGGAGCAGCGCGGGCCGGTGCTGACCGTTCGGATGGTTGACGTACCCGACGCACGCGGCGGTAAGGCCATGATGCTGTGTGATGCCAACGGGGAGCCGCTGCCTGGCCAGACGCGCTGCGTGCTTGAGCAGGTATTCCATGGCGCCGGCACTCTGACTGTCACCTTTCGGGTCGATGGAAAGGCCGTGGCGCTGGCGGGGTAGACCCCCCCGTTAGGTTCTTCCTGGCCCGCTGCATAATGAGGGGGACAGAGGCCCAGAAGATTTCTAGGCGCGAAAATGCCTATGGTTCTTCCTCTCTGGCCTGAAATCCCGCGGTTTTCTGCCGCTTTCCGGTGAAGAAGGCAGGGAAGCGCTATGGAAATCAGCATCGACGAGCCGACCCGCCCGCAGCTCGCGGCAATCTTCGGCTGGTCGACCCGCTGGATCGGCGAGCTGCGCTCCAAGGGCGACATGCCAGCGGGCGGTGCAACGCTGATGGAGAACCTCGAAGCCTGGGCCCGGCTCAAGTACGGGCTGGACGAAGACGCGGACCCCGAGGCGCTCGACAAGGAGCAGCAGCAAGCGCGCCTCGCCAAGGAGCAGGCGGACGCGAAGGCGATGGACAACGCCGAACGCCGCGGCGAGCTGGCGTCGCTGCCGGACATGCAGGCGGCGGGCGCGGGCGTGATCGTCATGATCGTGGCGCAGCTCCAGCAGGTCGGTGCTCGGGTGGCGCAGAGCGATCCCAAGCTGCGCGCGCGGATCGACGCCGAGGTGAACAGCATCCTGACGGACTTGAGCATGGCGCGGGTCGAGGAGGCGCGGGGCGGAGGCCTGGATGAAGGCGAGCCCGATGATGAGGGGAGAGGCTGAACCCTACCGCGCGTCCGGCCCGCACGGCGTTGCGCTGGCAAGGGCATGGCTGGCGGCGTGCAAGCCGCGCGAGCGTCCGCCCCTGTCGCGGTTCATGGCAGAGCACGCTCGTTCCGACGACGGTGCGCGTATCCGGCCGTTTCCGTTCCAGGCGGACATAGCCGACGCCTTCACCGATCCGGAGGTGGCGCAGCTTTCGGTGCGCAAGAGCAGCCGCATCGGCTACTCGACCATCCTCCAGTGCTTCGTGGCTTGGCGGATCAAGTACGACCCGGCGCGAACACTGATCTACCAGCCGACGATTGATGACGCCGAGAAGTTCAGCCGGGACGATCTCGATCCGGTCCTGCAATGGCCGGTGGTTCGGTCCGTGGCGACCTTCAAGCCGCGGCACGCCGACAACCAGATCCGGGCAAAGCGCTACAAGGGCGGCTGGATCCAGATCAAGGGCGCGAACAGCCCCAAGGAGTTCCGGCGCGTCACCGCCGACGACGTGTTCCTGGAAGAGTGCGACGGTTACCCCTGGGCGTCGAAAGAGGAGGGCGACCCCGCCCGGCTGGCGTTCAAGCGCAATCTGACTTCGCCGCGGCGATTCTCTGCGGCGGGCTCGACACCCAAGGTCAAGGGCTTTTCCCGGATCGACTTGTTGTTCGAGCAGGGCAGTCAGGAGTTCCGCTACGTGCCGTGCCCGCACTGCGGGACGATGCAGACGCTGGTGTTCGGCGACGGCACCGGGGCGGGCATCCGATGGGAGCCGCGGCACAATCCGACGCGGGCATGGTACAGGTGCAGCGAAGGCTGCGACATCGAGGAAGATCACAAGCCAGCGATGGACGAGGCCGGAGAGTGGCGGGCGCACAATCCCGGCGCCTTTCCGCGGCATCGGTCCTTCCACATCTGGGCGGCGTATAGTCAACACCCCGGCGCGGCATGGCTGGAGATCGCGCGCGAGTTCCTGGAGGTCCGCAAAGACCCCAATCTCCTCCGCACTTTCGTGAACCAGGTGCTCGGCGAGGCCTGGGCGGAACGCGGTGAGGCGCCGGAGTGGCAGCGGCTTTATGATCGCCGGGAGACGGGCATGGCGATCGGGACGCCCCCGGCTTGGGCTGGGCTGCTGATCGGTTCGGTGGACGTGCAGCGCGGCGGCGGTGGGCGGTTGGAGTTGGATATCTGGGCGTTCGGCCCGAAGCGCCAGCGCGCGCTGGTCGAGCATATCGAGGTCGACGGCGCGATCGCCGATCAGGCTACGTGGAAAAAGCTGGACGAGCAGGTCGGGCGGACGTGGCGCACAGAGGACGGGCGCCTGCTTCGGCTTGCACGGGTCGCGATCGACTCCGGTGACGGCACGAATACCATGAACGTCTACGCCTGGGCCCGGCGGCATCCGGGCTTTGCGATGGCGATCAAGGGTCGTCCGGCGGTCGGCATAGGACAGGCAATCGCGGGCCCGACCTGGCAGGACGTGACGATCAACGGCCGCAAGATGAAGCGCGGCGTGCGGCTCTGGACGGTCGGCACGTCGATGTTGAAGCTGGAACTCTACGGCGCGCTGTCTCTGGAGCGGCCCGTCGACGGCGAGGAATACCCGGAGGGGTACGTCTTCCTGCCGGACGGCACCACGGACGAATGGATCAAGCAGCTGGTCTCTGAGCAGCTGGTGGAGCGGAACCAGCGGAATGGGCGGTCACGCGCCGAGTGGGAGCAGACCCGCCCGCGCAACGAAGCGCTCGACAATGCCGTCTACGCCCGGGCGGTCGCGATCGGGCTGGGCGTCGATCAATGGTCACCCCGCCAGTGGGGCAAGCTCCTCGGCACGGTCGTCGCAGCCAAGCCGAAGCCACCACCGGTGCCAGAAGCCGCACCGCAAAGCGTTGTGGTGGCAGCGGCATCGAAATCCTCGCCCGCCGCCCGACCGCGTCGCGCCAATCCGTTCACGAGTCGAGGGAGGTAGCAATGACGGATGCCATGCTCGCTCGCCTCCGCAGGACGGTGAAGGCTGCGCCGCGCGAGGGCGCGATCGACAGCTTGATCGCAAAGGCGATTCTTACGCTGCCCGATGACTCCATAGTGCCGATTACGGCTGGCGGCTTGCGAGCGATCATCGCCGCGGCGCGAGGCCGCTGATGGCATATCAGCAGTCCGACCTCGATGATCTCTACGCCGCGCTCAAGACGGTCGCTCTTGGCGCACAGGAGATCGAGTTCGCAGACGGCCGGCGAGTCAAGTTCCAGACCGTGGATGCGGTGGAGAAGGCGATTGCGGTGGTCGACGCTCAGCTGAAGATGCAGCAGCGCGCGACCAGCGGCATCGTCCGCCGGCGCGTCCCCTATTACCGCAGCGGCCTATAGCGTGGCGCTGTTCACCTTCTCCTGGTCGCGACGGGAGCCTTCACCCCCTTCGGCTCCCGCCGCGGCACCCAAGCAGCAGCGCATTCGGCGTGGTGGCCCGCGCGCCGAGTACGATGGCGCAACCCAAGGCCGGCGCGCAGCAGGCTGGCGCCGGACGCAGCGGGACGCGAACAGCGAGCTTACCCCGGCGGTCGCGGCGGCACTGCGCGGGATCGCCCGCGACTTGGTGCGCAACAACCCGTTCGCCGCGCGCGGCGTGTCCACCATCGCCAACAACCTCGTCGGCACCGGCATTACCTTCCAGGTCTATCGAAACGGCGTGATTGATGACGCGCTGAACCGAAAGGCCCGCGCGCACCTCGACACCGCGTCCTGCGATGCCGGCGGGCGGCACGACCTCTACGGGCTTCAGCTCCAGGCGGCTCGGACGATCGTCGAGAGCGGCGCGGTCATCATGCGGCGGCGCTGGCGCCGGGCCTCCGACCGCCTGCCGCTGCCGTTCCAGCTTCAAGTGCTGGAGCCGGACTACATCGATCCGTCCAAGCATGGCCCGCTGGCGAGCGCGCCGGGGGTGCAGGGCGGGTTCGTCATCAACGGCATCCAGTTCGACCCGATCGGCCGGCGCGAAGGCTACTGGCTGTACGCCGGGCACCCCGGCGCGGCGCGCACCGCATCGCTCGGCTCGACGCTGATCCCGGCCGCGGACGTGGCGCACGTCTTTCGCGCTGACCGGCCGGAGATGGAGCACGGCGCGACCTGGCTGGCGCCGATCGTGCTGCGAATGAAGGATTTCGCCGACTTCGAAGACGCGCAGCTGACGCGCCAGAAGCTGGCATCGGCCTATGTCGGCGTGGTCCAGAGCGACGATCCCGGCGGCGTGATCCCCGGCATCCAGACGGAAGGCGAGGACGGCAGCGAGGCGGTGCACCTCGGCGAGGATCGGCAGCCGCTCGACTACATCGAGCCGGGTACCTTCCAATACACCCGCCCCGGCGAGGAAGTAACCTTCTCCAGCCCGCCGGGCGTGGAAGGGTATGCGGACTACACCAAGGTCTCGCTACGCGCGATCTCGGCAGGGCTCGGCGTCCCATATGAGGCGCTCACCGGCGACCTGTCGAACGTCAACTTCTCGTCGGGACGGATGGGCTGGCTCGAATATCAGCGGTCACTCGCTGCGTGGCAATGGTCGATGTTCATTCCGCAGTTCTGCGGTTCGGTCGGGCGCTGGCTGATCGAAGCGCTGGAAGCGGTTGGCGAGGATGTGGCTGGTGTCACCGTGCGCTGGACCCCGCCGGGTCGCGAGATGATCAATCCGGCCGAAGAGGTGAAGGCCTCACGCGACGCAATCCGAGCCGGCGGTAAGACGGTCTCGCAGTGGGCGCGGGAGCGCGGCGAGGATCCCGACACCTTCCTTGCGGAAGCCAAGGCGGACTTCGCCAAGCTCGATGAGCTGGGCCTGATTTTTGACTGCGACCCGCGCCGCGTCACGGCCGTGGGCAATCCTGCCGATGCGGCCTCCGTTTCGGCACCGCCCCAGGAGGGCTGAATGACTGAAATCCTGATCTACGGGATCGTCGGCGACAGCTGGGACGGTCTCGACGCCAACACGCTCGTCCCGTTGATCTCCGAGGGCGACGACGACCTGGACCTGCGCATCAACTCGCCTGGCGGCTACGTCATGGAGGGGCTGGCAATCTTCAACGCGGTGGTCCGCGAGAAGAAGAAGGGCCGCAAGGTTACCTGCCACATCGACGGGCTCGCCGCGTCTATGGCGTCGGTGCTGGCGATGGCCGGCGACGAAGTCCTCATGGCGGACAATGCCCTGATGATGATCCACAATCCGTGGGATTGCGCTTGCGGCGATGCGAACGAGCTGCGGCGCGCGGCGGACAAGCTTGATCGCATTCGCGACCAGCTGGTCGGCATCTATGCGACCCGCACCGGCCTTACCGCCGAAGATCTTATCCCTATGCTTGACGCCGAGACCTGGCTGACTGCCGCGGAAGCGCTCGAACAGAATTTCGCCACCTCGATCGACGCCGCGCAGACGGTGTCCGCGTCGAACGTGAAGCCATTCGGGTTCCGCAAGGCGCCCGATAGCCCGCTCATCACCGCTGTGGCGATGGCGCGCACCCCGCGGACGGCACCGGCCGCTCCCCAATCTCGACAGGAGAACAGCATGACCGAAGTGGTCACGCCGCCGGCGGCCGGCAACCAGTCCGCCGACACCATCACCGAAGCTGACGTTCAGGCACGCGCCGACAAGGCGGTCACCGCCGAGCGCCAGCGCGTCTCCGGTATTCGCGCGCTCGGCTCCAAGCACCGGCTGGACGGCGAGTTCATCGACGGCCTGATCGCCGATGGCACCGAACTGGCGGCGGCGCGCGAGAAGATCCTCGACAAGCTCGCCGAGCAGGGCGACGCGGCCAATGTCGGCCACACCAGCCCGGCGCGCGTGACCCAGGATGCCCGCGACAAGTGGATGATCGGCGCACGCAACTCGATCATCCAGCGCGCCGGCCTGCGCGCCCTTTTCGAGCGCGACGCTGCGACGCGAGGCGAGAAGGCCGACCTTGATCCCGGCGAGTTCGCCAGCGCGAAGAATGCCGACCTCGCTCGCGATGCGCTGGACCGCGTTGGCATCAAGCCGAAGGCCATGGCGAGCGAGGTGTTCGTACCGCAGGCGCTTACTGCCCGCTCGGCTATTACCCAGACCACCAGCGACTTTCCGGTCTTGCTGGAAGACCTGGCCCATCGCACCGTCCAGGCTGCGTACAACGTGGCCGAAGTCGTCTGGCCAACCTTCTGCGCGACCGGCTCGCTGGGCGACTTCAAGCCCAATTACATCTACCAGAAGGGCTCGGTCGGCACGCTCGACGCTTATCAGGAAGCCGAGCAGATCAAGTACAAGCCGCTTCCGGATGGCGCCCGCGAGGTGATGCAGCTCGAAAAGTACGCCAATCTCTTCAATCTTTCGATTGAGGCGATCATCAACGACGACCTCGGCGCTTTCACCAGCTTGGCCACTGACATCGGTGAAGGGGCAAAGTACACCGTCGAGAAGGCCGTCTTCGCGCTGCTTGCCGCCAACCCGAACACTAGCGACGGCAACGCCTTCTTCTCTGCGGCTCACGGTAATTTGGCTGGCACGGGCGCGGCGGGGTCGGTGAATGCCTGGAGCGCGATCCGCGTCGCGATGGCCCGCCAGAAGGATATCAGCAACAACCGGTTTCTGGCGATCCGCCCGTCCGTGCTGTTGCTGCCGACTGAGCTGGAAGACGGAGCGCGCGTCCTCAACGACAGCCCGTACGACCCCGACGCGACGAACAAGCTCCAGCGGCCCAACGTGGTCGGCAAGATGTTCGAGCGCATCGTCGGCACGCCGGAACTCACCGGCACCGCCTACTATGCCTTTGCCGACCCGGCGCGCAATCCGGCCATCATGGTCAGCTTCTACAACGGGCAGACCGAACCCCGCGTGGACAGCCGCGACGGCTGGAGCGTGGACGGCATCGAGTGGCGGGTCCGCCATTGGTTCGATGTCGGGGCGATCAACTGGCGTTCGGCCTACAAGCAGCCGGGCGCATAAGCCTCACTCAATCCTAGTCGAGGCGGCTTCGGCCGCTTCGCATTCTTAGGAAAGCAGCCATGAAGCATATCAAGCTGATCGCACCGGCGTATGTCGGCGGGGCCATGCGCCAGCCCCATGAGGGCGTCCAGATCGTGAGCAATGAGGAGGCCGAAAAGCTTCTTGAGGCCGGTCACGAGGATGTTTCGGACGAGTTCGCGGGTCTCGATAGCGACCCCGCCAAGAGCAACGCGCGTGCGGGCAAGCCCGCCGGCAAGCCGGAGTAAATGCCATGAAGGGTTACAAGCAGGATGGTACGGAGTTTACCGCTCCGGCGCCCTACGCGGTCGAAAGTGGCGGCGGAGCCCTGATCGGCTCGCTGTTCGGCGTAGCCAAGGCCAAATACGCCAGTGGCGCCCGCGGCGTGTTCGTGCGGACGGCCGATACGGAAATCGCCAAGGCCACTGGCGAGGCTTGGGCTATCGGCGCGAAGGTGTACTGGGACAACACGAACAAGCGCGCGACCACCACGGCGACCAACAACACGCTGATCGGCGTAGCTGTTCAGGCACAGGTGAGCGCCGACACCGTGGGACGGGTCATTCTGACCGGCCAGGTCGTGTAATGCACCGCGTCAACATCATCGGCTCTCAGCTGGTAGCGGGCAACCTCCGCTACCAGCACGAAAACCCGATCGAGGTGTCCGACAAGGAAGCCGAGCGGCTCAAGAACGCCGGCGCGCTCCTTGAGGACCCAGTCCCGGTGCCGTCCAAGAAGCCGTCCAAGCGCAAGCCTGCCCCCGAGCCGGCAACGGCCGATGTCCCGCCCGCGTCGGACGACAAGGGCGAGTGACCGACCCGTTCAGGGCGGCTGCGGCGGCGCTTTTCGCAGCGCCCGGCTCCATTGCCGCAGCCTATCTGCCTGACCGCGGCCCGGCCGTGTCGATCCGCGTCATTCCGCTCAGCCGGGATGCCCTTGTTGGTGAGACCGTCCAGGCCACGTACGTCTATGAAATGCCGGGCGACCTCGCACGCCCGCGGGATGGCGAGACCCTCTCCATCGGCGGCGAGGTCATCGCGGGGGAGATCGTCGGGGGCGAAGTCCTGCGGCTGGTCGGCGACGGGATCGGCGATGTGGAGAGCACGCGCTGGCTGGTCGGCGCAGAGCCGGACGATTGAGGGGGATAGGTATGGCAAAGTTCGTCATGATCCTTGGCTCGGTGCCGATCGCCGGCGCGATCCACTACGCCTTCGAGAACCCCCTGCGCGTCACCGATGCGGTGGCGGATCGGCTCTTCCGCGCTGGGGTGCTGGCTGGTGAGCCGGTCGATGCCGGCGAGAGCACCGGGGAGATGACCACCCTCGCAGAGCCATGGCTGGACGAGCCGGGCGAGACGGTCGACGTAGACGGCAATGGTGTGCCGGACGGATATGACGGTGAGACCGTGACCGCTGACGCCTCCGCTCCGCAGGTGGGGTGATCCGATGGCGAAGGATGTCCGGATCATCGGTTCTGTCATCGTCGCCGGCGGGGTCCGCTACGCTTATCAGAATCCGCTCAAGGTCACCGACCAGGTCGCGGTCCGCCTGAAAGCGGCAGGGGTGCTCGCCGGGGAGCCGACCACGCCGAACGGCAGCTCCAGCAATGGCTCGGGCGAGACCGGCGCGCTGGACGAGCCTTGGATTGGCGAGGCCGGGAGCCATCCCGACGCGGATGGCGACGGCGTGCCCGACGATTTCGAGGGGCAGACAGTGGTGACCGCCGGCCCGTGAAGGTCGAGGTCGCCGTCCCCGACTTCCGCAGGCTGGTCGACGGGATCGAGGGCAAGATCGCCCGAGCTGCTACGGAGGCCATGCGGGAGACGACACCGGCGGCGCTGGCGGAGCTTCGGGTGCAGACGACGGGCGCAGGACTCGGGCAGCGGCTGGCGAATACATGGCGCGACCGGGTGTATCCCGAGAGCCGCCAGAGCATGACGCCGACCGGCTATATCTGGTCCAATGCCCCCAGGATCGCGGACGCTTTTGCCCGCGGGGCCACGATCCGACCCCTCGCCGGCAAGCGCTTCCTGTGGATTCCCACCGAAAGCGTGCCGCTGGGCCGCGGACGCTATTCAGGTGGTCGCGGCAAGAGACTGCCGATGACGCCCGAAGAGGTAGAGACCGCCTTTGACCAGGACCTGCACTACCGGCGCGGACGGCGCGGCAGCGTGCTGGCCTTCGCCAATGTCGTGCGCGGCAACCGGCGATCGGGTGGGCGAGGGCAAGCGCGGACCAAGGCCGGCTTCCGGCCCGCCACCAAAGGACGCCTTGCGCGCGGCAGAGAGACGGAGGAAGTCTTGATGTTCACGCTGGTGCCTTCCGTCACGCTGCCCAAGCTGTTCGACCTCGACGGCGTGGCGCAGCGCTGGTCGCGCCGCTTCGATGCCGCATTCATCCGGCGGCTCGACCTGCTGTGAGCCGACGCCTTGAAGTCCTGCAAGCGGTGAAGGACCTGATCCGCATCGCGCTGCCTGGCGCCACGGTGATCGGCCTGGAAGGCCGGAGCGAGGCGCCGACCGTCATCCCCGACGCCGGCCGCGTCATCGTGCGCAGCGGTGATCCGGGCGAGCCGCAGGTAGACCTGAGCCCGCGGATGTACTGGTACGAGCACCGCATTCCGCTGGAGGTCGCCGCATACAGGTCCGGCGCTCGCACCAGCGAGGAAGCGCTTGACGATATGCTGGTCGCGATCGGCGACGCGGTGGAGTCCGATCTCTCCCTAGGCGGCCTGTGCTGCTGGGTCGAGATCACCGCGCCGACCACCGATGACCTGCTGGCCCTGGAGCGGGATCGGCCGTCCGGACGCCCCGCTAGTGCTGCCGACCTCATGCTCGTGGCCTCCTACGGCACACGATCCCCGCTCGCCTGACACTACACTTCACCAAGGAGAAAGCCGATGCCCCGCGCACGCGGTTCCGACGCGACCATGCAATTCCGTCGCGAGACGACCTATGGCACGCCGCCCGCGACGGGCTATGCGACCCTGCCGTTTGTCAGCTCCGCGCTCGGCGCGACACAGACGCTGATCGAAAGCGACCTGCTCGGCGGCGGTCGATCGCCGTTCGACCCCACCTACGACGTGATCGTCAATGACGGCGACGTGGTGGTGCCGGTCGAGCCGAAGTCCTTCGGCAAGTGGCTGATGCTGCTGTTCGGCCCGCCGACGACCACCGGCTCGGCTGCGCCCTACACCCATCTTTTCGAGAGTGGCGCGGCGGACCTGCCCTCCGCCTCCATTCCGATCGGGCACCCGCGCGTGCCGCTCTTCTCGGTCAATTACGGAGTCAAGGCCAATACGCTGCGCATGTCGCAGCAGCCGTCCGGCCTCCTGAACGCCACCATCGGCTGCATCGCGAAGGGCGAGACGACTCCCTCTGCCACCACCACGATCCCCGCGGCGGGTAATGTCGATGATCCGACGCGCTTCTCCCAAGCCTCCGGCTCGATCCTGATGGACGGCGCGACCATCGGCGCAGTCGCGTCGGCGGACTTCACCTACACGAACAATTTGGACAAGATCGAGACGATCCAGCCCAGCAGCGAGATCGAGGCTGCTGACGAGGGTATGCCGGCCGCGTCTGGCACGATGCGCGTCCGCGTCGCCGATGCCGCTTTGATGGCCAAAGCCATCGCCGGCACCCCGGTTTCGGTCGAGCACAAGTGGCAGGTCGGGCTCTACAGCCTGCGCATCATCTTCACCCGCGTGTTCCTGCCCCGGCCCAAGCTGCAGATCTCCGGCCCCGGCGGTATCATGCAGGACTTCTCCTGGCAGGCCTCCTCAGTGAACGGGACCGGCCGGATGATGCGCGCGATTCTGGTCAGCCCTTCCGCGACCTTCACCAACTGATGCTGGTCGCACCGCAAGCCGCCGCGGAACCGGCGTGGCTCACCATCGGCACCGCCAAGGTGCTGTTCGTGCCGATCGACCGGCAGATGATGCGCCGCGCGCGCCGCGCCGCCCTCCGCGCACTGGAGCGGCCGGAGGACGACGCGGTCGAGATGGAGGACCTCGGCGACGAGCTGTCCTATGCCCTGATCACCGCCGGCGCGCGCGACTGGCAGGACGTGGTGCGGGTGGCGGAGGACGGCACCACCGAACCGCTTCCCTTCACCTCGGAAAATCTGGCCCGCGTGCTGTCCGACCCGGTGTTCTTCGACGCTTTCGACGCGGCCTATGTCATGCCCTTTGCCACGAGGGAGCGGGAAAAAAACGCGCTCGCCGGCTCGCCGAATGGCACTGGAGGGAAGGCGACGCCGGCGCCAATTACTGCCGATCGGCCTGCGGGCAAGAGCGGCGGTGCGGAAAGTGCCCCTACCGCGAGCACGAAATCCAAGACCAAGCGGTCGAGCAAGCCTTCGAAGCGCTCGCCGATTGCGGGCGCCAGCTGAGGCTCGGACCGTCCGGTCATCCGATCGGCCTGGACTTCGGCGCATGCATGACCGTGGGCGTGGCGCTCGGGGCTGACCCGGGCATTCTGGCGGATTTGCTGCCCGATGTAGAGGCGGCGATCCTGAGCGGCATCCAGGCACTGAGCGGAGGGGAGTAGCGCATGGCGGACGCACGCACCTCCATTCGGCTCGGAGTCGAAGGCGGCCCCGAGATCACCCGCACGCTCGACACCATCGCGGAGAGCGGGGATGCGTCGGCGAAGCGGTTGGCGCGGGCCTATGAGCGGGCCAGTGAGGACGCGACCGCCGCAATCCAGCGCCAAGCGAATGCGGCGGCCAAAATCAGCGCCATCATGCCGCAGTCCGCGGTGCAGATGCGCGTGGACGCGAACGCGGGCACCGGGTTCGGGCAGTGGGAGGGCTCGGCGCGGTCGAGTGCGGCCGCGTTTGCCGCGCTGATTGCCGAAGAGGAGCGGTGGGAAGCCCGCACCCGCGCGCTGATCGGGGTGATCGAGCCCGGCGTGGCGGCGCAAGAGCGCTACAATGCATCAATCCGCGAAGCACAGGCGCTGTACGACGCCGGGCGTATCTCCATCGATCAATACGCCGCAGCGGAAGAGCGGGCGGCGGCGGCACGTGATCGCGCGACGGCGGCCCAAGCGCGCGCCAATGCCGAGCCTCCGCGCGTCCCGCAGTCCGGCTTGATCGGCGCCGGGTCGCAGCACTTCGCATTCGAGGGATCGGCGCAGCGCTCGGCGGTAGCGTTCGAGGAGCTGATCGGCGCACAGGAGCGCCTGGAGGCCCGCACCCGCGCGCTCATGTCGGCGATCGATCCCGCCTATGCGGCGCAGGACCGCTTCAATCGCGAGATGGCGGAGGCACGGGACCTGGTGAGCCAAGGCGCGCTGTCGCTGGACCAGTATGTCGCCAAGCTGCGTCATGAGGAGGCGGCGCTGGAAGCGGTGGCGACTGCCCAGCGCCGGGGTGGGGTGTCCGCTGGCGCGCATGCCGGCGCCATGCAGAACCTGTCCTATCAGGCGCAGGACTTCTTGGTGCAGATCCAGTCCGGCACCCCGATCATCACCGCCGTGACGCAGCAGGGTACGCAGGCAGCCGCTGCCCTCACCGGGTTGAGTGGTGCGGCCGGCAAGTTCGGTGCCTTCATGCAGTCGGGCTGGGGCCTTGCCATCACCGCGAGTGTGATCGGCCTGGGCTTCCTGATCAGCAAGCTCACCGAAGAGAAGGAGACGCTGGAAAGCGCTACGGCGAAGTTGGTCAAGGACGCAGAGGCGACCGAGCTGAACCGCCGGGCCAAAGAGGCGCTGACTCGTACGGTGCGAGGGCAAATCGATGCCCAGCGCGCCCTGAATGACGAGCTGGAGCGTTCGGCTCGTACCCAGCGGCAGCAGCAACAGCAGACGCTCTTCAACGCGCAGCGCGAGTTGAGCGAGTCGCGCGACAGCCGCGGCGGGTTGGTTGAAAACATCCGCCGGGCCGAAGCGCAGGTGGCGGATTACCAGCGCCGACTTGCCGCCTTCGCCAATGACCCGAAGTCCTTTGGCGCCGTCGCCGCAGAGGCCGCCCTGACGCGCAGCCGCGAGAATGTGGCGAAGCTCAAGGCGGACCTTGTTTCGCTCGACACCGAAATCGCGCGCGGCGAGCAATCTGTGCGGCGCGCTCAACAGCCGCTTCTCGACACCTCCGTAGAAGCGTCGATGGACCGCAAGGCGGCTGCCACCCTTCGGTACACGCAAGAGCTTGGGCGATTGAAGGCACAGCAGGCGATCGGCGCGGGGCAGACTGGCACCTGGAACGAGATGCAGGCGGACGGAAGCTTCGCCCGCCGCACGCTGTCCGGTATCTCAAACGACCAGTACCGGGAAGAACTGCGCCGAATCACCGAGCGCCGCGACGCCGACATCAAGGCCGAACAGGACCGCCAAGCGGAAATCCGCAAGACTACGCAGTTGCGCGACCGCGAGGCGGCATCCGTCGCGAATGTCTCCAAGCTACTCCGCGAGAGCCTACCCGGCGTCCGGATCACGTCGACCACCGGCGGCAAGCACGTAGCTGGATCGGATCACTATGCCGGTCGCGCTATCGACTTCGTGCCGGCCGGCGGCATGGGATCGCTCACCAAGGATCAGGTCCGCGACATGGTCGAGGGCTGGGGCCTTTCGATCCGCCGGAACGGGCAGGGCGTCGAGCAGCTGTTCGGTCCCGGCGACAAGGGCCACAGCGACCATTGGCATGTTGCTTTCGAAGGCGCCAAGATCGACCTCCAGAACTTCGCAGGCGCGGCGAAGGTCGCTGAGGAGCGCGCGCGCGAACTGACGGATTTGACGCAGCGCTTTGATCCCGCGGCTGCGGCGGCTGGGCGTTACGCGGAAACGTTGGCCAGCATCGCCAAGCTGAACCCGGAGAATGCCGAGGGCATGCGTGCCGGCGCTTGGGTCGAGTACATCAAGGCCCGCGCCGAGGCTTTCAGCCTGCCCGAGGTGGAGGGGCGTCGCGGCGAATATGAGGCCAATGATGCTGCGGAGAAGGACGCAGACCAGAAGCGGCGCGACGCCAACCAGCGCCGCGACGAGTTCGTTCGCTCCACCTTCGCCGACCAGGCGGACAGCCTCGCCATGGCGGAGCGGGAATTGCAGCTGGTCGGGGCGAACGACAATCTCCGCCAAGCGGAGATCACCAAGCTGGATCTGCTGCTGCGGCTCAAGCGCGAGGGCGTCGATGCCACCAGCGCAGATGGCGAGGCGATCCTGTCCAATGCCGAGCGGCTGGCGGAGCTTACCGAGCGCGCGCGGCGCTACTCGGCGGCATGGGACGAGATCAGCCAAATCGGCGGCAGTGCCATCGACCGGCTGTTCGACCCGTCGAGTGCGGAGACCTGGGGCGATCGGGTCATGGGCGTGCTGGGCGAAATCCAGCAGGAGTTCGTCCGCCTTGCACTGATCAACCCGCTCAAGAACGCGTTGTTCGGGCAGGCTAATCAAACCCTGGGAGGCATCGCGGGTCTTTTCGGTGGCGGCGGCAGCTATCTCGCGGCCGGCTCGGCCGACAGCTGGTACAATCCTGGCGGCTCCTTTGTCGATCCGACGCAAGGTATTGGCGCAATCGCGGGCGGCGCGAGTTCTGGACAGGCCTATGCGGTCGGCACGGAATGGGCCACTGGCGGGCAATCCCTGGTGGGCGAGCATGGGCCGGAAGTGGTCGAGATGCCTCGCGGCGCCAAGGTCTATTCGGCCGGCGAGACGCGGCGGATGATGGCGGCGAACGACCGGATGCCAGCGATCAACATCCCGATCAATATCGATGCGACTGGCGCGGATGCGGCTGGGCTTTCGAGGGTGGAGCAAGCGGTCATGCAGCTCAGGCAAGAGCTTCCTGGGCAGATCGTCGCCGTGGTCAACGACGGTCTTGAGCGGCGGTTGATCGGATGACGTTTCCTATCGAGATGCCGACGACCGGGGCCTCTCTCCAGCAATTCGAGCCGCAGCGCGTCGACTTCCTCTCTCCCGAAGCGGGCGGACGGATCGGCGCGGTCGCTGCCGGCAATCCGCTGTGGGGCGCGACATGGCAGATCGGCAAGATCGGGCCAGCGCGCTCCGATGAATGGCGGGCCTTTGTGGCGCGGATGCGAGGTCCGGGACGCACCTTCCTGGCGCGCGATCTCGGGCGTCCGTATCCGCTGGCGCACCTAGGCGGCTTTAGCAGCATGGTGCGGGCGGACGGCACGTCGTTCTCCAACGGCAATCCGTCCGGCTGGTCGCAGACCATCGACGCCGAAGGCGACGCGCTGCTGACGCTGACCGGCGTTCCGGTGTCTCTTGCCCTGTCCCTGGGGGATTACATCGGCTTCACCTGGGGCGGATCGACTGCCCGACGCCGCACGGTAGCGCGGGTGGTAGTGCCCGGCATTGCAACGGCCGGAGGGGCGATCACCGTCACCGTAGAGCCTCCGGTACCGACGCTGCTGGTGCCCTCCACGGCTACGTCGAACCTGACCCGCCCTGCGATCCACATGCGCCTGGTGCCGGGGGAGGTGGACCTTGGTCCTATCGACCGGCGGCTGGCGATCACCTCGGGCAAGGTGACAGCTATTCAGGATCTGCGATGAAGACCTTCACCGATGCCGCCATGGCCGCGATCGAGCGCGGCGACGCCATTGTGGCGGGCGCCTGCTACATCGGCGCGGAGACGCCTGTCTGCCTGTGGAGCGGCGAGGGCACGCTACCTCTGGAGGATGGCTCGTATCTCGGCATTGGCAATCGCGCGCTGGCGCAGATCAGCGGCGCGGCGGTCGGGTCGGCGGCGGCGGGCATCAACCTCACGCTGTCCGGCATCGATCCGGACGTGCTTGACGACTTTGATGAGGACGAAATCCGCGACGCGCCCGTAGCGCTGCGTCGGCTGATCTTCGACTCCTCCGGCACGCAGTTGCTCGACGCGCATGTGTTCGACCGGGGCCGGGTGGACCAGGTCGCATCCGACGAGACGATCGGCGGCGAGGCGGCGATCAACGTTTCCGTCGAGGGTGCCGCGCGCGGGCTCGGGCGCCGGGGCGGCAGGATGCGGACGGATGCCGACCAGCGGCTGATTGATCCGGCAGACGGCGGCATGCGCAAGGTGAGCTTCGCGGGCTCGATCACGCTCTATTGGGGCGGCGTTCGCCCGAATACCGCTACCAACGCGCTGCCGGGCGCGGGGCTGCGCGGCGTCAATTTCGGCGACCTCAGGATTTCGAGGGCCTGATGCGCGACCACGAAGCCATGGTGGCGGCAATCGCCGAGCGTGCGGCAATGCCCTTCGACTGGAAGGCCAATGACTGCGCGCGCTTCGCCGCTGCGGTGGTGGAGGCGCAGGCGGGCAAGCGACCGCTCGCCGGGCTTCGGTGGGGCACTGCCGCCGGTGCCGCGCGCGTGCTGGAACGGCTGGGCGGAATGGAAGCGGCGGTGTCTGCCCGCCTGCGTTCGATCCCGCCGGCACAGGCCCAGCGTGGCGACGTGGCGGGCGTGCCGGACGAGGCGCTCGGGCTGCGGCTGATGATTGTGGAGGGTGCGACGCTGGTCGGGCCGGGTGAGCGGGGCGCCAAAAGGGAGCCGCGCTCGGCTATGACGCACGCCTGGGCGGCGGATTAGGCGGTTGCGATAGCCACTGCTAGTCGGGGCGCTCGATGACCGGGAGCGAATCGATGCGGTGGGCGATGGTCGCGGCGGTGCTTCTGGTGGGGTGCGCTCAATCGGCAGGGGAGCGCGCTGAGCGTGAATATCGTATTGCCGAGCGTACTGGAATGACGGCCGCGGAGCGGTGCGAGCGAAGCACGGCCGTTGCTGACGCATACCTGAAAGACCAGGACGAGGGCCGCTATCGCGTCTGGCATGGGCTATCTCGAGCAAGCTGCCTCAACGCTCGGCTAGGCGACCCGCTGCTGGAGCCATAATGCCGACCTAGTCCTTGTCCTCTTTCAGCCCGATGCACCGCTTCCAAGCGGCGCCAACAGTGCCGAACTTTCGTCGGTACTCGATCCGGCTCCCTGATCCATCCGGGTACACAGTGAAGGCGAGCGACACGGCGCCATAGCCGTTCTTGATCAGGATGACGCGGCCGCCGTCATCGCGTGGTAGTGGCGGCGTGTTGTTGCGATCTGCGAGGCAGAACGACACCTCGTCCGCAGACTTTGTGGACTTGAACACTTCGGTCGGCGCGTCGGCCAGCACCTCCTTTGTAGACGCGCAGCCCGCGACAATAACCGCCGCGCTCAACGCGGCTACATCACGCCAGATCATTCGGCATCCCCCTTCTGAGTCGAGGCGCGCATCTTAAGCGCCGATCTGTGGAGGACAATCCTGCATGTCCAAGACGGTCGGCAAAATCTTGGCCGTCGCCTCCGTGGTCGTCGCGATTGCGGCAATCCCGGTCACGGGCGGCACGAGCCTGGCAGTAGCCGCCGGCATCGGTGGCGCCACCACGGCAACCCTCGCCGCTGTGGGCGCCGTCATCGCAGCAGCCTCCCTGGTCAACTCGCTCCTCCTCGCCGGGCAGCAGGCAGGCACCAATCAGCAGCGCCAGGCGGCAGAGACGAGCGTCCAGCTAGGAGAGGGGCCGCGGAAGGTGGGGATCGGCACGTTTGCGTCGGCTGGCACCCTGCTGGATGCCTTCAACTACGGCGGCCAATACGGCACCGACTGGGAAGTGTTGGACCTCGATATTGTCGATCACCTCTGTGACGCGCTGGTCGGATTTTATGTGAACGACAAGTACGTCGCGTACACCGGCGACGGGCCTGTGTCGGGTTACAACGGGCAGCTGGAGATCTACTGGCGCAACGGCAGCGAAAATCAGTCGCCGCCCGCGGTGATGACCACCTATGGCGGATGGAGCGCGAACGATCGCCTTCGCGGCGTGGCCCACGTCGTCGTCGCCTACAAGGCCGATGATCCGAACAGTAAGACGCCGGTTTGGACCTCAGGGCGCCCGCAGTTCCTGTTCGTCGTCAAAGGCTTGCGGGCATACGATCCCCGAAAGGATTCTACCGTGCCGGGGGGTTCCGGCTCCCACCGGTGGGACAATCCTTCCACCTGGGAGTGGACGGAGAACGCCGAGATTCTACGCTACAATTTCGACCGCGGCATCTACGCCTGCAATCGCGTCACCGATCCAACGCAGCTTCTTATCGGCCGCGGCCTTTCCGTGATCGAGGCGCCCCCGGAGCGGATCTTCGCCGCCGCAAACCTGTGCGACGAGATCGTCCCCGCGCTGAACGGGCAGACAGAGCGCCGCTATCGGGTGGGCGGCGTGATCGCGGCGGACGAAACTTTCGGATCGGTCGCCGATCTCTTCGCCGCGGCCATGGGCGGGATCGTGATCCAGCCGGAAGGCACCGTCGCGGTCGAGCCGGGACAGGCCAAAGCGCCGACCTTTTTCTTCACGGACGCGGATATCGTCACGGGGACCAAGGTGGCCTATTCCCCATTCCGCGGAGAAGCGGACAAGGAGTGGGTGAACACGGTCGCCGCCCGGTACGTCGAGCCGACCCAGAAATGGGCGGACCACGGCGCCCCGGTACGGCGGGTCAATGCCGACGTGCTCGCCGACAAGGGGCCACGGGAGGCCACGCCATCGCTCCGGCTGGTCACCAGCGGCACCCAGGCGCAGCGTATCGCGGAGATCATCCGGCGACAGGGGCGGCTCCAAAAGACCGCTTCGGTGGTGCTGGGGCCTCGCTTCGCCGAGATCGAGGAAGGCGATTGGGGCGTCTGGACCTCCGCGCGGCGCTTCGGCGGCCAGAGTGTCACCTTCCGGGTCGAGCGCTTCGCTCTGGGGAGGGAGTGGCGGATTGCGCTGACCCTGCGGGAGATGACCGCGGACGTGTACGCCGCCCCCACGCTTTTCTCGGACGGCGCGGTCGCCGAACAGCAGGCGCCGGTGACGGACCCCTATTACCTGCCCTCGCGCGCCGTGTACCGCTTCCTGGAGCGCACGCCTCGTTATGCGCTGACCAGCAACGAAAGCAGCATCACCATTGCCGCCATGACCGGCACGTTGGACGACAGCACGGCGGTATCGCTGCCGGCCGGAACGCTGACCGGTCTCGGCAGCGGGCTGTGGTTCAATGTCTTCTACGAGCGCGCGACCGGCCAGTACCTCCCCGTCTCGGACGGCGGGATTACGACCTTCATGGCGTCGTCCCGGTATATCTACATCGACCGGCAGGCGACGCTAGACGACGGCGCCGAGCCGACCGACGAAACGCCGCCTCCGGGATGGGGCGGTGGAAAGGGGACCGCGATCCCATGACGGGCATGCTTTCCAGCTATCGGCGGCTCTACCTGACGTTTTTCGACCTGAAGAATGGCCGGATGCGGGCGCGTTTTGATGCAGTCGAGCCGACCGGCGCGGGTGCGATGGTGGCAATGCTGACGCGCGGGCGACTGACGCGGGACACCAGCGGCCTAGAGTTCGAGATCGTCACGGACCCGTCCAAGGACCCGACGCTGAAAGGCGAGAAGGGCGATGCGGGACCAGCAGGGCCTCAAGGCCCGAAAGGCGATGCTGGAGCGCCAGGCGCCAAGGGCGACACGGGCACAACGGGCGCCACGGGCCTGCAAGGCGCGACGGGCCCCGCCGGTGCAACCGGAGCAACTGGCGCTGCTGGTCCTGCTGGGCCTCAGGGCGCGGCAGGGGCGACTGGTCCGCAAGGCCCCGCCGGCGTCAACGCCTTCGCCGCCCCTATCGCGCGCACGTTGACCCCCGGCACCGCCTATCAGGCGACCGACAAGACCAAGCCCGCCATGGTCACGATCAACCTGACCTCCACCGCGAATCTGACCCTTACCGGCGGGCAGACGCACGCGGCGGACGTGCTGGTCGGCCCCACTGCCGCATCGGTGGCGCCCGCCTCTGGCGCCCCCACCGGAACGGCCATCGCCAAGTACGCGAACAGCAACACGGGGGGCCTCTCTGTCGGGCTCGCCCTCGCCACCATCGCCGGCCAGTCCGCCATGATCGCGCTGCCGGCCGGCTGGTTCTTCGCGGTGCGCGTCACCAGCGGCACCGTCACCATCACGTCTGCTTTCGACCAAGCGGTCGGGTAGCCGCTCTTCATCCGGAGGCAGCAATGGCACGACAACATCCGGGCGACCGGCTCGATACCGCGCGTCTCGCGCTGCCGGGGAGCTGACCATGGTCATCAGCCCCGCAGAGCGCGCCGTCCAGGCGACGCTCACCTCGATTGCCCCCGCCAGCTTCGACAACAACAGCGCGCTTTATGCGTGGAACCTGTTCTTGATGACGGCCGCGGTCGGGATCGGCTTGCTGATGCTGGGCCTCCAACTCCGCCTGATCTGGCGCGACCGCCTGTGCGAGCATCCGCTTAACCCGCTCACCTTGTGGCGGACGATGCTGGCCTTTGCTGGTGCGGCCTTTGCCTTGCGCGGTGGTGTGGAGGCGACGCACCTATGGGCCTGGTCGTCGGGCGACACCGCGACAATCGCCGCAGTGATCCAGGCGAAGCGGTGGATCGACCCCATCTCGATTTTCTGCATCTTCGCCTATTTCGCCATGGCGGTGCTGGCGCGGCCGGGTATCGAGACGCAGCTGAAAAAGCGGCCCATCCCGATCGATATGTGGTCGCGCTGGCCCGCGTTGCGCAAGCCGGTCACCATGATCGGCCTCGCTTTCGGAATGGCGATTGCCGCCGTTGCCTTCCGGTGAGCCGCACCCTCGCCGCCGCAGCCAGCGGCACCGCCGCGAGCGTCCCCGTCATGTGGGATGTGCTCGGCTACCACTTCCCCGCCGGGTCAATGATTGTTGGCCTGTTCGCCGCGATGATGGCGCGTGTGTTCGTCACCCGCACAGAGAAGGGCCCGCGCGACAAGATCGCTGACCTGATCATCATGGGCGTGGTGCTGCTGTGCACCGCCGTGTGGATTGCGACCCGACATTGCGACCTTTGGGAAGCGCTCGGCACCGGCCTGCTGTTCGGCACCGCAGGCGCGCTGATCTTGGCGACGGTCCAGTCCAAGACGCAGGCCGGGCTCGACGTGGTGTTCGGCAAGCTGGGTGGAGGCTCGCCCCCGACGCCCCCGCCCGAAGTCCAGCAAGTCTTGCGCGAAGCTTTCCCGCCCAAGCCTGACGAGAAGGACCCCCGCCCATGATCGACATCCCCGCCATGCAGCGGCGCCTTGGTGTGCGCGACGACGGCATTGCCGGCCCGATCACCTACGGCACGCTTTTCGCGCGCGTGGTGCGCAAGGAGCCGGACGCTCGCTTCATCGACCTGGGCCGCGGTGCCGCGCGCTACTTCCCCGGCTTGATCGACACGCCGCTGCGGCTCGCCCACTTCGTCGGGCAGACGGGCCACGAAAGCGGCGGCTTCCGCTATCTCCGGGAGGTATGGGGGCCCACCCCGACGCAGCTGCGGTACGAGGGGCGCAAGGACCTGGGGAACACGCAGCTCGGAGACGGCAAGCGCTTCCTGGGCCGCGGGCTGCTCCAGATCACGGGGCGCTTCAACTACCAGCGGGTCGGCGAGCGGCTTGGCATCGACCTGGTGACGGACCCGGCGCTCGCTGAGCTGCCTGACATCGCCGTGGCGACCGCCTGCGATTACTGGCGCGCCAATGCGCTCAGTCGCTGGGCGGACAAGGACGACGTGACCGCGCTGTCTCGCGCGATCAACCTCGGCAATCCGTACAGCACTCGGCAGCCCAATGGCCTGCCCGATCGCATGGTGCTGACCGCCCGCGCTCGCCTGCTGGTGATCGGATGACCGCCGCCTTCCGCCCCTATCTCGCCGCCATCGGCTTTGCCGCCGCGCTGCTGCTGGCGGTCGGCATCCTCAGCCTGACACGCCAGCGCGATGCCGCCCGTGCCGGATGGGAAGCCGAGAAGCAGGCGCATGCCCAGACCGTCGCCGGCTACCGCACCGCTGCGGAGAAGGCCCGCGCAGACGACCTCGCCCACGCCCGCGACACCGAACAGCGGTACGCCGCCATCGCTCAGGAGAGACAGGATGACCTCACGAAGCGCCTCGCTGCTGCCCGTGCTGACGCTGACCGTTACGCTGCCAGCCTGCGGAGCGCCGCGTCCACAGCAAATCCCGGCGGTGGCGACAAGCCGGGTATGCCCGTCGCTGCCACGGCCGCCAGCGGTGCTGACCGAGCCGGTGACGCGACCGAGTTGGATGACGCCCGAGCCTGCGCCGAAGCGGTGACCAAGGCGGAAGGTTGGCAGGAATGGTGGGCGTCCGTCGCCCGTGTGGGGGATGAAGCGAAGTGACTCCGATCATCGCGCGCGATTACACGCTCCGACTGGACGGCGGCGAGACCATCCGGCTCATTGTGCCGATCCGGCGCAAGGATGGCAGCTACGTCGATCCGACCGGCAGGGATTGGCGCATGCGCTTCCTCGACGGACGCGACCAGATGATCGACGAGGAGATCGTCGGCGAGGTCATCGAATGCCGGGTGCCCGATCAGGACGCTCCCGTGCTTGCGTCCGCCTTTCTCCTGCCCGGACTGCTGACCGAGGACCTGTCCGGGCGCTCCTATGTCCGCTACCAGACCTATCCTCTGGTCGAGGGCGGCCGATCGCCCGGCGGCCTGAAGGGCAAGGCGATCATCGCGCGCGGCGGGCCCTTCGTGCAGGGCTCTGGTCAGGTCCGCGACGTGATGGCGCGGGTGGACGAGGCGAGCCCCACGGTCATCGTCGATAACTTCGGCCCTCCCGGCCTCACCCCCTGGGAAGCCGAAAAGCAGACCTATGCCGCATGGAAGGCGGCGAATGTCACCGACCCGGTAGACGCCGCGCTTAGCGACCTCAATCAGCTGGCGGCCGGGAAGATCGCGGAGGTGGATGATGCGATCGGCGCGGCGGGGGTGGCGGAAGGCTATACTCGCGCTCAGGGAGATTATGCCAAGGCGCAGGGGGACGAAGCCAAGGGCGTGGTGGATGCCGGGGCGACGATCCTGGCGGCGGTGCCGGCGGCGCAGGCGGCCCGCACCGGGTCGGAGACGGCGCGCGCTCAATCCGAGGCTGCAGCCCTCCGCTCAGCAGTATCCGCCACGTCCGCCCAGGCGCTGTCCGATCAGGTCGAGGACAAGGCCAATCTCGCCGGGGTCTACGTCACTCGCGCCGATCTGACCGCCGGGCTCGCCACGCAAGTCGATGGTGTCGTGCTGGTCGCGGCAGACGAGACCATGGGTGGCGCGCAGGCGCTGTACACGGTGAAAGCCAAGATCGCGACCTTCCGCGCGCTGTGGCGTGACGGGGAGCGCCTGCTGCGCCCCTTCGCCTTCGGCCAGAAAGTCCTGACCGAAGCGCGCGAGCGGCCGATCCGGATCATGATGGACGGCACGTCCATCTCGACCTTCTCCGGCTCTCCAAATCAGCTGCTCGTCCAGCGGCTCAAGGAGGTCTACGGCGACGCGCAGTTCCAGCACATCTTCCTGGCGTCGCTGGGCGGCTCCTACGAGACCGCTTTCAGCGGCTGGAAGAAGCAGCCTTTTGGCGGCATTGCCTACCATCGACTGCGTGGCGACAGCACCTCGGCCACCTTCACCCAGACCTTTTACGGGTCGCGATTCGAGCTGCTCTATTCCACCGAGACGGACGGTGGCAGCTTCGTCCTCCGGATCGACGGCGTCGACTACCCGGTCGATTGCGCTGGGCCGCAAGCCTACGGCAAGACGCTGGTCATCGACTTGCCGCTCGGTGTCCACAAGGTCACCTTCGTGCCGCCGGCGTCGGGCTACGCCTATCCGGAGCACCTTTTCGTCTCGCGTGGCCTGCGCGGGATCGAGGTGATCGACGGCACTTTCGGCGGCAGCGCGCTCCAGCAGCATCGGACCGGCCGCCTCGCCGGCGGTGCCCAGGTCGCAGGCATTCCGGTCGTCGGGGACAATGGCGTGGACGCCGTCTTCAATCGTCCGGACGTAGACTTCATCATTTACTCCGGTTCGGTGAATGACGCCGGCAATCTCACCCCGGCGACCTATGACGCCGCCTTCAATCGCCTGATCGCCACCACGCACGCGCGCAATGTGCCACTGCTGATCCAGGCCGAGATGGCGGGGCACTATGCGGTCCCGGCGGACCCGAACGGCGGCTACGCCAATTTCGCTGGGATCAAGGGCCGATTCTTCGCCGCCCAGCGCGCCTACCGTCACGTCCACGTCTGCGACTGGGACGCGCTGACCCGGCTGGACGATCTCGATCTCTACGCCAGCCGCTATTACACCCTGACGAGCGGCACCGGCAGCAGCGCCGGCTATGTCGGCGACTATATTCACCCGACCATCGCCGGCCAGCGCGTCGGGCAGGCCGCGATGTGCGCCTGCATGGGCGTGGCCGCTCCGGGCCGCGACACCTGGCAGGAGCTGCGCGCGGCACAGGCGAGCGCGGGCTTCGGCGCCAGCACCACCCCGGTCACGCTGCGGGATTGCGGCATCGAGAAGACGCTGCCCGTCGCAGGCTTCGCGCATCGGCTCTACGGCGGCGGCGGCACCTTCAGCGCGCCGGTGATGGCGCCGATGGTCAACGGGCGCACGATCAAGCAGCTCTCGCGCTATTCCACCAATCTCACCACTGGCACCAGCGATGCGGACGGGGCGTACCGGGAGTGGTCGAATGCCGCTGTCAGCCTGCTCAGCGGGCTTGGCGCGCGCAAGGGCGATCGCCTGACCCTCACGGCCAAGGTGAAGGGCAGCGGCAGTATCCGCCTGGACGGACGCATCTTTTTCGGAGGCACGCTCGTCTGGGATACCGCCGTCGACGGCGCTTACACCGTGAGCTTCGCTACCGGCGACCTGGCGCAGTGGATCACCTGCGAGCTGGAGCTCGGCAGCGTCGACTTCTATGTCCTCTCGGGGCGCTTCTACGAGATCAATCTCACCCGCACGGGCGGCGTGCCTGTCACCGGCTGCGGCGACTATCTCGCCCCCACGCCGCGCATCCTGCCATGCGCTCTCCTGGCGGGCGATCCGGACT
>Ga0325400_1000134_pt1 | contig 46345 bp, 41 predicted proteins | sample PopdelMetagenome_2_FD_205662 | JGI IMG/M metagenome (GOLD analysis project Ga0325400, IMG submission 205662) | Populus deltoides microbial communities from Bellville, Georgia, United States - Xylem-PdKOR-R1 | ecosystem: Host-associated > Plants > Phyllosphere > Stem > Wood/Secondary xylem... | reverse complement strand
GAGCGTCTTCTGCTCCGCCTCGGTCAGGTCGGGTGTCTGCGCTGGCGCTTCGAGGGTAGACGACTGGCCGGCGGGTGCGGACGGGTCCGTGGGATCCATCGTCGCCTGGGTGGGCGCGGTCTGCACCGGCGTTGCGGGAGCAGGCGCAACCTGCCGGGCGCCGGCGGACGCCGCACATGCCAGTAGGGCGGCACCGAACATCACAACTCGCATGACACAGTCTCCGATCGTTTCGGAGCTGTTCAACGGGCCGGCCGGCGCAGCGTTCCCGGGCGAGTGGCAGCCGCGGGGCACCGACGATGGTGGACAGGGCTGGATTCGAACCAGCGTACGCTTGCACGGGCAGATTTACAGTCTGCTGCCTTTAACCACTCGGCCACCTGTCCGGATCGCCGCTTCGCTTGAGCGAGGCGGCTCCATGGCGAAGCATGCCCGCCCTGTCAACGCCGCAAGAGGCGCTTGCACGCACCCCCTCCGCGCCTTAGCACCCTCCGTTAACCGAGATCAGGGGGGAACACATGCGTCATCTGCTGGCCGCCACCGCGGCGATCGCCGTCACCTCGCCCGTCATCGCCCAGGACAAGGCGGGCCCTGCCCCCGCCGCCCCCGCCGCCGCCGCGCGGGTGATGGACGAGGGCATGAACCACAGCCAGGTCATGGTCACCGCCCAGCACCTGACCGACGTCATCGGTCCGCGCCTCACCAACTCGCCCCAGATGCGCAAGGCGGAGGCGTGGACGAGCGCCAAGTTCTCCGAATGGGGCCTCAAGAACGTCCACAAGGAGGGATTCCGCTTCGGCCGCGGCTGGTCGATCGAGCGGTCGTCGGTGCGGATGGTCACGCCCCGCCCGATCCAGCTCACCGCGATCCCGATCGCCTGGACCCCCGCCACCGCCGGCGCGATCACCGCCCCCGTGATCGTCGCGCCGATCGCGCGCGAGCGGGACTTCGACAAGTGGCGCGGGCAGCTCCGCGGCAAGGTGGTGATGATCTCGCTCCCCGGCAGCGTCCGCGAGCTCAAGGACGCGCCGTTCGAGCGCTATTCGCAATCCGACATCACCGAACTCGACCAGTATCGCCAGCCCCGCTACGACCCCGAGACCGCCGATCGCCGGCTGAAGCGGCTCGACTTTTCACAAAAGCTCGACGCCTTCCTCAAGTCGGAGGGCGCGGTTGCCTACGCTACCATCTCGTACCGCGACGGCAAGCTGGTCCACGGCGAGGGCTATCTGTTCGGCAAGGCGGAAACCCCCGCGATCCCCGGCGTCCAGATCGCCGCCGAGGATTATCGCCGCCTCGCCCGCCTCGCCAAGATGGGCCCGGCCCCGACGCTGGAGATCAACAGCGACGTCCGCTTCGACGACAGCGACGAGAATGCGTACAACATCATCGCCGAGATCCCCGGCACCGATCCGCGCGCGGGCTACGTGATGGCCGGCGCGCATCTCGACAGCTGGGTCGCGGGCGATGGTGCCGCCGACAACGGCGCAGGGTCGGCCATGATCATGGAGGCCGCTCGCATCCTCGCCGCCACCGGCGTCCGCCCCAGGCGCACGATCCGCTTCGCGCTCTGGTCGGGCGAGGAGCAGGGTATCCTCGGCTCGATGGCGTACGTCCAGCAGCATCTCGCCACCCGCGGCACGCCGAACGACCCGAACTCGACGGGGATGAAGGCGTATTACAGCTTCGGCAATCGCTGGCCGATCACGCCGCTGCCGGGCTATTACGACCTTGCGGCCTACTTCAACATCGACAACGGCTCGGGGAAGCTGCGCGGGTTGTACGCCGAGAACAGCCCGGCGCTGGTTTCGACCTTCCGCGACTGGCTGTCGCCCTATCAGTCGCTGGGCGCGGGCGCGGTGGTGATGAGCCCGACCGGCGGCACCGACCACGTCTTCATGCAGCAGGTCGGCGTCCCTGGCTTCCAGTTCATCCAGGACCCGCTCGACTATGAATCGAGCGTCCACCACAGCGGGGTGGACACGTTCGACCATCTCAAGGGCGACGACATGCGTCAGGGGGCGACCGTGCTCGCGGGCGTGCTGCTATCCGCCGCCAACGCGGACAAGGCCCTCCCCCGGCCGCCGGTGCCGACCCGGCCGACGGTCACCGATCCGTTCGCGTACAACGCCGACGATGATTGAGGCGGGGAAAGTCGCCGGACGCGAGTGACCGCCTGATCCTTCTCTGCAAGGGGAGGGGACCGCGAAGCGGTGGAGGGGTGTCCCCGCCCGCGACCGGCGACATCCCTCCGTCAGGCCTGCGGCCTGCCACCTCCCCTTGCAGGGGAGGATTGCGGAACTCCGCTCCGACGTTCCTCTGCAAGCGCCTTGGCGGGGCGCAGACGACCCCTTAAGCGGACAGCCATGGCAAGAACACAGGGCCGCCGCGGCCACCGCCCCTCCACCGGAACCCCCGGCCGCCCCCGCTTCTGGGGGCGCCACGCGGTTACCGCCGCGCTCGCCAATCCCGACCGCACCGTTCGCAAGCTGTGGCTGACCCACGAGGCGGCGACGCATGTCGAGGTCTCCACCGATCTGCCCGTCACCTATGCCGACGTCGCCGATCTCGGCCGCCTCGTCCCCGCCGATGCGCCGCACCAGGGCATGGTGGCGGAGGTCGATCCGCTCGACGACCTATGGCTCGCCGACCTTCTCGAACGCGGCCGTGACGACCAGCGACCGCTGGTCGTGCTCGATCAGGTCACCGACCCACACAATGTCGGCGCGGTGCTGCGCTCGGCCGCCGCGTTCGATGCGCTCGGCATCGTCACCCAGGACCGTCACTCGCCCCCCGAATCGGGCGCACTCGCCCGCGCCGCCTCGGGCGCGCTGGAAACGGTGCCCTGGGTCCGGGTCGTCAACCTCGCTCGCGCTCTCGACGAGATGGCGGAGGCCGGCTTCTGGCGGGTCGGCCTCACCGGCCACACCGACCGCACGCTGGCTAAGGTCATCGGTACCCAGCGGCTCGCGATCGTGCTCGGCGCGGAGGGTGAGGGGATGCGCCAGAACACCGAGGCGCATTGCGACGAACTCGCCCGCCTGCCGATCGGCGACAAGGTCGAAAGCCTCAACATCTCCAACGCCGCCGCGATCGCACTCTACGCTGCTGCGGTGCGGTAGGGGTGGACGACCGTTCCTGGCCATATGCTTGAGGAAGCGAGAAAAACAAAGTACTTGAACGTGACGCAGCGCATCGTAGCTTGTTGAAACCGGATATTGGAAGCCGGCGTGGTGAAGCGCTCTGCGGTTGTCGCGGATCGACCACGACTCGGCTTCCGGAGCGCTCTTGATGCGGAACCCTATCGTTCCGGAAACGTAAGTTCCCCGATCTCGCAACCAAGGAGATGACATGCGTGACATCCTGATGGCCGCCGGGCTTCTCGCCACGATGAGCGCGGCACCCGCGCTGGCCCAGAGCGCCAAGCCCGGTCGCACCCCGATGGCCTCCGCGCCCGAGCAGGTTGCCTCGGCCGACACCGCCGCACAGCAGGCATCTGCGCAAGCGGGAACGCCCGCGCCCGCTCAAGGCACGCCGGCTCCTGCCCAGGCGCCTGCGCCCGCCGCCCCAGCCGGGCCGCCCCAGGTCACCGCCGGTGCCACAATCGTCGACGCCGCTGGTGCTCCGGTCGGTACCGTGTCGCAGGTCAGCGGCGGAACCGTCGTCGTCGATACCGGCACCAACAAGGTCGGCGTCCCGGTCGGCAACTTCTCCCAGGGTCCCGCTGGGCTGATCCTCGGCAATACCAAGGCGGAACTCGACGCAGCCGCATCGCAGGCCGCCGCTGCGTCGCAGGCGCAGCTTGCCACGCTGCTCGCGTCCGGCACCCCCGTCCACGGCGTCAACGGTCAGGTGCTCGGCACCGTCAAGGCGTCGGACGCGGAGTTCGTCACCGTCACCAGCGCCAAGGGCGGCGACGTCCGCCTGCCCCGCACTGGTTTCTCCGCGGGTACAAGCGGCCTGACCGTCGGCATCGCGCAGGCCGATTTCGACAAGGCGGTCACGGCCTCGCGCCGCTGACCCGATGGGGCGGGTGGCCGGGTGAGGCCCCCGCCCTTCATCATCACGGCGTCCCGCTGCCCTAGTCTCTCAGAGCAGCTTTCAGGCGCAGAAACGCACCGCCGGAAGTCACCGGGCCGAGCGACGGAATGGGTGACAAGCTCCTGTCCTACATGCCTCGCTCGTGCCAGGACGCTTGCATGCGCCGCCGTTCCGCACGCTCCACCCGTCGACCCCGGTCGGGGCATGACCGGTTCCTGCAAACATGTCGTTTTGCCGGAACCTTCGGAACTTTCGGGCTGACGATCGGGCCTCAGTCCTCCGCCGCAATCGTCACCCGCAGCCCGTCCAGCGCATCGCCAAAGGGCAGCTGGCACGACAGGCGCGAGGTCGCGTTCCGATCGCTGGTCGAATCGAGCAGGTCATCCTCGTCCGGTCCCATCGGCGGCAACCTGTCGGTCCAGGCCGCGTCGACATGGACGTGGCAGGTCGCGCACGAACAGCACCCGCCGCACAGCGCCAGCAGCTCGTCGATGCCGCCGTCACGGATCACCTCCATCACCGACAATCCTGCCTCGCCGTCAAGGACGCGTTCTTCCCCCTCGCGGGTGGTGACGATAAGTTGCGGCATGAACACCTCTTTCCTGAACGTGCCGGGCCATGCCGCGCGGCTCCGGCGGGATCAAGCATCATGGGCCTGACCGCCGACCAGATCCGCGACGGTCTCGACGCGCTCGCCGCGATCGAGCCGGGCTTCGCCGCGGGCCTTGCCCGCGTCGGCTATCCCCCGCCGCGCATCCGCGAACGCGGCTATGCGACGTTGTTGCGCACCATCCTCGGCCAGCAGGTCAGCGTCCACGCCGCCAATGCGGTTTGGCGCAAGCTGGAGGCGATCGTCGGCGACCCGTCCGATCCGCACGCGATTGCCGCCGCCACCGACGAACAGCTGCGCGAGGCCGGGCTGTCGCGGCAAAAGGCAAGCTACGCGAAGAGCCTCGCCGACGAGGTGACCAGCGGCCGGCTTGACTTCGACGGCCTGCCCGCCGACGACGAGGCGGCAATCGCACTGTTGACCCGGGTCAAGGGGATCGGCCGCTGGTCCGCCGAAATCTACCTGCTCTTTGCCGAGGGCCGCCCCGACGTCTGGCCCGCGGGCGACCTCGCGGTCCAGATCGAGATCGGCCGCCTGCTCGGCCACGACGCCCGCCCCTCCGAAAAGGCGATTCGCGCACTCGCGGAAGGCTGGCGACCCCATCGCGGCGCGCTCGCCATCTTCACCTGGCACCATTACGGCGCCGGGCCGGACCTAACCCCGGTTTAGCCCCCCGCCCTTGCCCGCCCCCGCCCGATCCGCCACACGGGACCCAATGACCGCTCCCAGCGCCGCCGCCCCCCGCTCGCTCGCCGAGAGCCACCGTTCCGTTCCCATCCCCGCCGGCGCCACGGGCCTCCGGCGGCTGGGCGCCTTCATGGGACCGGGGTTCCTGGTCGCGGTTGGCTATATGGACCCGGGCAATTGGGCGACCGACATCGCCGGCGGCTCGGCGTTTGGCTATGCGCTGCTCTCCGTCATCCTCCTGTCCAACCTCATGGCGATCGTGCTCCAGGCGCTCGCCGCCCGCCTCGGCATCGTCACCGGGCTCGACCTCGCCCAGGCCTGCCGCGAGCACCACTCGCGTGCCGTCGCAGTCGGCCTCTGGCTGCTCGCCGAGATCGCGATCATCGCCTGCGACCTCGCCGAGGTGCTGGGCACCGCCATCGCGCTGAAGCTGCTGTTCGGCCTGCCGCTGACCTGGGGCGTGGTCGTCACCGCGCTCGACGTGTTCCTGATACTCGCGCTCCAGCGCTTCGGCTTCCGCAAGCTCGAAGCGTTCATCATCGCGCTGCTGCTGGTCATCGCCGGCTGCTTCGCATTCGAGCTGATCGCCGCCCAACCCAGCATCCCCGCGGTGCTGAAAGGGCTGGTCCCGACGCCAGAGATCGTCACCGACCCGGCGCGCCTGTATCTCGCGATCGGCATCCTCGGCGCGACGGTGATGCCCCACAACCTGTATCTCCACTCCTCGCTCGTCCAGACCCGCGCCTTCGACCAGGACGATGCGGGCAAGGCCGACGCGATCAAGATGGCAACGCTCGACGGCACCATCGCGCTGGGCCTCGCCTTCTTCATCAACGCCGCAATCCTGATCGTCGCCGCCGCCACCTTCCACACCGCCGGCCGCACTGACGTCGCCGACATCGACCAGGCGTATCAGCTTCTGTCACCGATGCTGGGCGTCGCGGGTGCGAGCGTCCTGTTCGCGGTGGCGCTGCTGGCTTCGGGGCAGAACTCGACGGTCACCGGCACGCTCGCCGGGCAGATCGTGATGGAAGGCTTCCTCCACCTTCGCCTGCCCACCTGGGCGCGCCGGCTGGTCACCCGCCTCCTTGCGATCATCCCCGCGGTGATCGTCGTCGGGGCCAGTGGCGATCGTGGCGCGACCCAGCTGCTCGTGCTCAGCCAGGTGGTGCTGAGCCTCCAGCTCCCCTTCGCCGTGGTGCCGCTGGTGCGCTTCACCGGCAGCCACGCGATCATGGGCCGGTTCGTCTCGCCTGCGTGGCTTCGGGCGCTCGCGTGGCTGATCGCGACGGTCATCATCGGCCTCAACGCGACACTGCTGTGGGGCATGATCTGACGCGACCATTCCAGCGGTCGTGCGTTATGCTCGCGCAACCAACGATCGCCTCAACGGGGGGCGCCATGGGGGAAGAATGACGCCGACAGCCGGACATCTCGCGTGACGGCTCCGGCACCCGACGCCGCTTCGCTGGCCGACGCAATCCTCGACACGCTGGTCCACCGCATCGGCAAGGACGCGAACGCCGCCCGCCCGCACGACTGGCTCGCCGCGACCATCCTCACCGTCCGCAACGACATCGTCGAACGCTGGATGCGCTCCACAAAGGCTGCGCATGCGGCAGGCGCCAAGCGGGTCTATTATCTCAGCCTCGAATTCCTGATCGGCCGCCTCCTAGCCGACACGCTCGCCAACCTCGACCGCGCGGGCGAGATTGGTGACGCGCTCGCCACCCACGGCGTTAACCTGTCCGACATCGCCGGCATGGAGCCCGATGCTGCGCTCGGCAATGGCGGCCTGGGGCGGCTCGCGGCGTGCTTCATGGACAGCCTTGCCAGCCTCGACCTACCCGCCTACGGCTACGGCATCCGATACGTGAACGGCATGTTCCGCCAGCGGATCGACGACGGCTGGCAGATCGAGCTGCCCGAAACCTGGCTCGCCCACGGCAATCCCTGGGAGTTCGAACGCCGCGAGAGCGCCTACTTTGTCGGCTTCGGCGGCGAAGTTGAGACCAACGACTCCGGCGCGGCGCACTGGAACCCCGCCGAGGCGGTAGAGGCGGTTGCAGTCGACACCCCCGTCGTCGGCTGGCGTGGGCGACGGGTCAACACGCTGCGCCTGTGGACCGCCCGCGCGTTCGACCCGATCAAGCTCGACCGCTTCAACGCCGGCGATTTCCAGGGTGCCCTCGATGGCCAGATCCGCGCCGAGACGCTGACCCGCATCCTCTACCCCAACGACACCACGCCAGCGGGGCAGGAGTTGCGGCTGCGCCAAGAGTATTTCTTCTCCTCCGCCTCGATCCAGGACGTCGTCCGCCGCCACATCCAGTACTTCGGCGACATCCGCACCCTGCCCGACAAGGCGGCCATTCAGCTCAACGACACCCATCCCGCGGTGTCGGTGGCCGAGCTGATGCGGCTGTTGGTCGACCAGCACGACCTGCCGTTCGGGGAGGCATGGGACATTACCCGTGCCACCTTCGGCTACACCAACCACACGCTGCTGCCCGAGGCGCTGGAAAGCTGGCCGTTACCCTTGTTCGAGCGGCTGCTCCCCCGCCACATGCAGCTCGTCTACCAGATCAACGCCGCGCTGCTCCGCGAAGCGCGCAAGATGGAGGGCGTTGACGACCAAGCGATCGCCGCGATCAGCCTGATTGATGAGGCAAGGGAGCGCCGTGTCCGCATGGCCAACCTCGCCTTCGCCGGATCGCACAGCGTCAACGGCGTTGCTGCGCTCCACACTGACCTGATGAAGCAGACGGTGTTTGCCGACCTCCACCGGCTCTACCCGACCCGGATCAACAACAAGACCAACGGCATCACGCCCCGCCGCTGGCTCCAGGGGTGCAATCCCGCGCTGTCCGCACTGATCGACGGCGCAATCGGGCCCAAGTGGCGCGACGATGCCGCCGAGCTCTATGCCCTCGACGCCCATGCCGACGATCCCGCGTTCCAGCAGCGTTTCGCGGAGGTCAAGCATGCGAACAAGGTGGCGCTCGCACGGCACCTCAACGATACGACCGGCCTCCGCGTCGATCCCCACGCGCTGTTCGACATCCAGATCAAGCGCATCCACGAATACAAGCGCCAGCTGCTGAACATCGTCGAGACGGTCGCGCTGTACGACCGCATCCGCTCGCATCCCGAGCGCGACTGGGTGCCGCGGGTCAAACTGTTCGCGGGCAAGGCGGCCTCAAGCTATCACAACGCCAAGCTCATCATAAAGCTGGCCGGCGACGTCGCGCGGCGCGTCAACGCGGATCCCGCGGTCGGCGACCTGCTCAAAGTGGCGTTCGTCGCCAACTACAACGTGTCGCTCGCCGAGCGGATGGTCCCCGCAGCGAACCTCAGCGAACAAATCTCCACCGCCGGCATGGAAGCGTCGGGGACCGGCAACATGAAGTTCGCGCTCAACGGGGCGTTGACCATCGGCACGCTCGATGGCGCCAATGTCGAGATCCGCGACCGTGTCGGCGCGGAGAACATCGTCATCTTCGGCCTCACCGCCGACGAGGTCGCTGCGAAGCGCGTTGGCGGCTATGATCCCCGGGCCGCGATCGAAAGCTCGGCCGATCTTAGCCAGGCAGTGTCCGCGATCGCGTCGGGCGTCTTTTCTCCCGACGATCCCGGGCGCTATGCCGGGCTGATGGGCGGGTTGTACGAGGGCGACTGGTTCATGGTCGCCGCCGACTTTGACGCCTATGCCGCCGCGCAGGCCGAAGTCGACCGCCGCTGGCAGGACCCGGCCAGCTGGCAGGCGACGGCCATCCGCAACGTCGCCCGCATGGGCTGGTTCTCGTCGGACCGTACCATCGGCGAATACACCCGCGACATCTGGGGCATCGCATGAAGCCCTCCGCCCACGCGATCGCCGCCCTGCTGGAAGGCCGTCATGGCGATCCTTTCTCCGTTCTCGGCGTTCATGCCGGCCCGAACGGCAGCTTCGCGCGCGTTCTGATCCCAGGCGCGGAAACTGCCGAAGCGTACGCCCTCGACGGCACTCGCCTCGGCTCCGTCACCCGCATCGATGACGCCGGCCTATTCGAGGGACCGATCACGGGGAAGCCGGCACCGCTTCGCTACAAGGCGCAGGGGTTCGGCGCCGAATGGTGGATCACCGACCCTTACAGCTTCGGGCCCGTGCTCGGCCCCACCGACGATTACCTGATTGCGGAGGGCACGCACCTGCGCCTCCACGACAAGCTCGGCGCGCATCTGATCGAGCATCAGGACGTGTCGGGAGTGCACTTCGCGGTTTGGGCGCCCAACGCGCAAACCGTATCGGTCGTCGGCGACTTCAACGATTGGGACCGCCGCCGCCACGTCATGCGCCGCCGCTCGGACGTCGGCGTGTGGGAGATCTTCGTTCCCGACCTCGGCGAAGGGCGCACCTACAAGTTCGCGATCACCGGCCCCGACGGGACGCTCCAGCCGCTGAAAGCCGATCCCTTCGCCTTCGCCGCCGAGCTTCGCCCCGCCACCGCGTCGCGCACCACCGCGCCGCTCCGCCACCAGTGGCAGGATGCCGACCACCGCGCGCACTGGGCCTCGGTCGATCCCCGGAGGGTGCCGATCTCGATCTACGAGGTCCATGCCGGGTCGTGGGAGCGCGACGAGCATGGCTGGTTCCTGACCTGGGACGCGATCGCCGACCGGCTGATCCCGTATGTCGTCGAGATGGGGTTCACGCATATCGAGTTCCTGCCGATCACCGAGCACCCCTACGACCCGTCATGGGGCTATCAGACCACCGGCCTTTACGCCCCCTCCGCCCGCTTCGGCGACCATGAGGGGTTCGCCCGCTTCGTCGACGGTGCGCATCAGGCCGGGATTGGCGTGTTGCTCGACTGGGTGCCCGCGCACTTCCCAACCGACGCACACGGGCTGTCGTACTTTGACGGCACCGCCCTCTACGAGCATCAGGACCCGCGCGAGGGCTTCCACCCCGATTGGAACACCGCGATCTACAACTTCGGGCGGCGCGAAGTGGAGGCGTACCTCGTCAACAACGCGCTGTTCTGGCCCGAGCGCTACCATCTCGATGGCCTCCGCGTCGATGCGGTCGCCTCGATGCTATACCGCGATTATTCCCGCAAGGCGGGCGAATGGGTGCCTAACGAACATGGCGGGCGCGAGAACCTCGAAGCGATCCGCTTCCTTCAGGCGACCAACAAGGCCGTCTACGGCGAACATCCCGGCATCGTCACGATCGCGGAGGAGTCGACCAGCTGGCCCGGCGTTTCCCGCCCGGTCCACGAAGGAGGCTTGGGTTTCGGCTTCAAGTGGAACATGGGCTGGATGCACGACACGCTCCAGTATTTCGCGCGCGAGCCGGTCCACCGCCGCCACCATCACGGCGAAATGCTCTTCGGCCTCGTCTACGCCTTTTCCGAGAACTTCGTCCTGCCCTTGAGCCACGACGAGGTCGTCCACGGCAAGGGGTCGCTGCTCGTCAAGATGCCCGGCGATGACTGGGAGCAGTTTGCCAACCTGCGCCTCCTCTACGCGCTGATGTGGGGTTACCCCGGCAAGAAGCTGCTGTTCATGGGGCAGGAGTTCGCCCAGCGCCGCGAATGGTCGGAGGCGCGCGCGCTCGACTGGGGTTTGAGGACGAGCCCCGCGCACGAGGGCATCCGCAACCTCGTTCGCGACCTCAACCGGGTGTACCGCGCTGCGCCTGCGCTCCACGCCCGCGATTGCGAGGGCGAAGGGTTCGAGTGGCTGGTATCCGACGACGCCGAAAACTCGGTCTTCGCTTGGCTGCGCAAGGCACCGGGCGCCAACCCGGTCGCGGTGATCTGCAATATGACTCCGGTCGCGCGCGCGCCCTATCGCGTGCCGCTGCCGCATGACGGGCGCTGGCGTGAGGTGCTGAACTCGGATGTGCGCGACTACTGGGGCTCGGGGCTTGGAAACCTCGGCGGGGTGGAGGCCGAGGGTGGCGCCGCCTGGGTGACGCTGCCCCCGCTCGCCTGCGTGATGCTCGAATACGAACCGGAATAGTCTGTCGCTCGTTACGCACGCGTCAGGGAGAGGAGTGAAAAGGATGGACCACCGCAAGGGACAGCCGCTCGCGCGCGACGCGATGGCCTATGTGCTGGCGGGCGGGCGCGGCAGCCGGCTGCACGAGATGACCGACACCCGCGCCAAGCCCGCGGTGTATTTCGGCGGCAAGTCGCGGATCATCGACTTCGCGCTGTCGAACGCCCTCAACTCAGGGATCCGCCGCATCGGCGTTGCGACCCAGTACAAGGCGCATTCGCTGATCCGCCACCTCCAGCACGGCTGGAACTTCTTCCGGCCGGAGCGCAACGAGAGCTTCGACATTCTGCCCGCCTCGCAGCGCGTGTCTGAGACGCAATGGTACGAGGGCACTGCCGACGCGGTGTTCCAGAACATCGACATTATCGAGAGCTACGCGCCCGAGTTCATGGTCATCCTGGCGGGCGATCACATCTACAAGATGGACTACGAGATCATGCTTCGCCAGCACTGCGACAGCGGTGCGGACGTGACGGTTGCGTGCATGGAGGTACCCCGCATGGAAGCGGTCGCGTTCGGCGTGATGCGCGTCGACGAAAGCGACCGGATCATCGACTTCGTGGAAAAGCCCGCATACCCGCCCTCCATCCCCGGCCAGCCGGACATCGCGTTGGCATCGCTCGGCATCTATGTCTTTTCGACCAAGTTCCTGATCGACCAATTGCGCCGCGACGCGGAGACGCCCGGCTCCGCGCGCGACTTCGGCAAGGACATCATTCCGCACCTCGTCGAGCACGGCCATGCGCAGGCGCACCGCTTCGGTGCGAGTTGCGTCCGGTCGAGCGGCGAGCCCGGCGCGTACTGGCGCGACGTCGGCACGGTGGACGCCTATTGGGAAGCGAACATCGATCTGACCGACGTGGTGCCCGAGCTCGACCTCTACGACCACGAATGGCCTATCTGGACCTATTCGGAGATCACGCCCCCCGCCAAGTTCGTCCACGATATCGAGGGCCGACGCGGATCGGCAGTGGCGAGCCTCGTGTCGGGCAACTGCATCGTCTCGGGGGCTTCGATCCACAAGTCGCTGCTCTCCACCGGCGTCCGCGCGCACAGCTTCGCGATGCTCGACGAGGCAGTGGTGCTGCCTTACTGCCATATCGGCCGCGGCGCGCGGCTGAAGAAGGTGGTCATCGACCGAGGGGTGCACATCCCAGACGGCCTGGTGGTCGGCGACGACCCCGTCCTCGACGCCAGCCGCTTCCGCCGCACCGACAAGGGCGTGGTGCTCATCACCCAGCCGATGATCGACCGGCTGTGAGTGCAGCCAAGCTGATCCTCCCCCGCGGGGGGAGGGGGACCAGCGAAGCTGGTGGAGGGGCGTCGCCGTGCACGGTGTCACCCGTGGAGGAGCCCCTTCGCCGCCGCCTGCGGCGGCGGTCCCCCTCCCCGTTCCGGGGCGGATGAGCATGAAAGTCCTATCCGTCGCATCCGAAGCTTACCCCCTCGTCAAGACCGGCGGCCTTGCCGATGTCGTTGGTGCGCTCCCCGCCGCACTCGCCCCGCACGGGATCGAAACCACCACCCTTCTTCCCGGCTACCCCGTGCTCGCCCCCGCCGTCCGGGCCGCCAAGACCGTCCACCGCTGGCCCGACCTGCTCGGCGTCGAGGCGCGACTATTGTCGGCCCGAATCGGCGACCACCCGCTGCTCGTCCTCGATGCGCCGCTGCTGTTCGCGCGCGAAGGACCGATCTACACCGATCCCACGGGTCAGGACTGGGCCGACAATTGGCGGCGCTTTGCCGCTTTCGCCCGAGCCGCCGCCGATCTCGCAAGCGGCGCGGTACCCGGCTACGCATTCGACCTTCTCCACGCGCACGATTGGCAGGCGGGGCTCGCGCCTGCGTACCTGCGCCTCGCCCCCGGACCGGGCACGCCCGCGAAAAGCGTGATGACCGTCCACAACATCGCATTCCAGGGCGGGTTCGATGCGGCGCTGTTCCCGCAACTTGGGCTGCCGCCCACCGCGATGGATGTGGAGGGCGTAGAATATTATGGCGGTGTCGGCTTCCTCAAGGCCGGGCTCTGGGCCGCCGACGCGATCTCGACGGTCAGCCCGACCTATGCCGACGAGATCCGCGCGCCCGAGTTCGGTATGGGCCTCGAAGGGCTGATCGGCTCCCGGCGCGTGGCGGTCCACGGCATCGTCAACGGCATCGACCCCGCCGTCTGGAACCCCGAAACCGACAAGGCGCTCGCCAGCCGCTACACCGCCCGATTGCTCGAAAAGCGGGTCGCCAACAAGCGCGCGATCGAGGCGGGGATCGAGCTGGACGAGGAGGACGGCCCGCTCTTCACCGTCGTCAGCCGCCTGACCTGGCAGAAGGGTATGGACGTCCTGTTCTGGACGCTTGACGAGCTGGTCGCGGCGGGCGGACGGCTGGCGCTGCTCGGCTCGGGCGATCCCGGGCTGGAGGTCGCGTTCCGCGACGCCGCGCTCCGCCATCCCGGCCGGATCGGCGTCCGCATCGGCTATGACGAGGCGCTGTCGCACCTGCTCCAGGGCGGCGCGGACGCGATCCTCATTCCCTCGCGATTCGAGCCGTGCGGGCTGACCCAGCTCTACGGCCTTGCTTATGGTTGCGTTCCCGTCGTCGCGCATACCGGCGGCCTTGCCGACACGGTGATCGACGCCAACCATGCCGCTATCAGCGCGGGCGTCGCGACCGGCATCGTCCACCACGGCGTCGAACACGATGCGCTGGTTGGCGCGATCCGCCGCACCGTCGCGCTTCACGCCGATCGCGACCGCTGGCAACAGGTCCAGCGCAACGGTATGAAGACCGACAACAGCTGGCGAACGAGCGGGCGTCTCTACGCACGGCTCTATGCCGAACTTCTGGAGGCCCGATGACTCCCCCAAGCATGATCGGCGTCCGGACCGTCGCGACCACGCCCTACCCGGACCAGAAGCCGGGCACGTCGGGCCTGCGCAAGAAAGTGCGCGTTTTCCAGCAACGCAATTACGCCGAGAACTTCGTCCAGTCGGTGTTCGACGTAGTGGAGGGCAAGGACGGAGCTATTCTCGTGATCGGCGGCGACGGCCGATACCTCAATCGCGAGGTAATCCAGGTCGCGATCCGCATTGCCGCCGCCAACGGCTTCGCGCGTGTGGTGGTCGGGCAGGGCGGCATCCTCTCGACTCCCGCCGCGTCCAACCTGATCCGGATTCGCCAGGCGCTCGGCGGCCTTGTCCTGTCCGCCAGCCACAATCCCGGCGGTCCGGACGAGGACTTCGGGATCAAGTACAACGTCGGCAACGGCGGCCCCGCGCCCGAGGGCGTTACCGAGGCGATCTTTCAGCGAACGCAGGCCATCGACCGCTGGCTAACCGTGGACGGTCCGGATGTCGACCTCGACACGATCGGTGAGGTCGCGATCGGCGGCATGATGGTGGAGGTGGTCGATCCCGTTGCCGACTACGCCGCGCTGATGGAGCGCCTGTTCGACTTCGCCGCGATCCGCGCCGCCGGACTGACGATGGCGTTCGACGCGATGAGCGCGGTGACCGGGCCTTATGCGACCGAAATCCTGGAGCGGCGGCTCGGGTTCGCGCCCGGCACGGTGCGCAACGGCACCCCCCTGCCCGACTTCGGCGGCCACCATCCCGACCCCAACCTCGTCCACGCGCGCGCGCTGTACGAAACCATGATGGGTGACGGCGCACCCGATTTCGGGGCGGCGTCGGATGGTGACGGCGACCGCAACCTCGTCATCGGGCGTGGGCGCTTCGTCACGCCGTCGGACAGCCTTGCGATACTCGCGGCCAACGCGCATCTCGCGCCCGGCTATCGCGATGGGCTGAAGGGCATAGCCCGCTCGATGCCGACCAGCGCCGCCGCCGATTGCGTTGCGGCGAAGCTGGGCATCCCCGCCTTCGAGACGCCGACCGGCTGGAAGTTCTTCGGCAACCTGCTCGACGCCGGACTGGCGACGATCTGCGGCGAGGAGTCGGCGGGCACCGGATCGGACCATGTCCGTGAAAAGGACGGGCTATGGGCGGTGCTGCTGTGGCTCAACATTTTGGCTGCGACCGGCAAGTCGGTGGACGCTCTCGCCCGCGAGCACTGGGCGACCTATGGCCGCAACTACTACGCCCGCCACGATTACGAGGGCGTCGAGAGCGAGCGGGCCGACGCGCTGATGAGCGAGTTGCGGGGCAGGCTTGCCGAGCTGCCGGGTCAGCGCTTCGGCGACCTGAGCGTCGAGACGGCCGACGACTTCGCATACGAGGACCCGACCGATGGCTCGGTCAGCCGCAACCAGGGTGTGCGCGTGCTGTTCGAGGGCGGCAGCCGGGTCGTGTTCCGGCTATCGGGCACCGGCACCAGCGGCGCGACCTTACGCGTCTATCTCGAACGGTTCGAGGCGGATCAGGTCGACAGCGACACCACGCTGATGCTCGCCGACATCGTCGCCGCCGCCGACGTGATCGCCGGCATCACCCGGCACACCGGGCGCGACGAGCCGGACGTGGTGACTTGAGCGTGGGTTGACGCGAGCATGACGCCGCATAGGGTGTCGGGCGGCACCCGCTTCGCCGTGCGCTCCTCGGCCAGTGCGGTCCACCTGTGCCTGTTCGACGGCGGGACGGAGCACCGGATGCCGATGCTGCGGGTCGGCGAGCACGACTGGCAGGCTACCATTGCCGGCGTCACACCCGGCCAGCTTTATGGCTACAGGGTGGAAGGCGAGTGGAACCCAGGCGCGGGGCTGTTCTTCGATCCCGCCAATCTGCTGATCGACCCCTATGCCGTCCGGATTGACCGCCCCTTCGCCTATGACCCGCGGCTGTTCGAGCGCGGCGTCGATACCGCGGCGCTGGTGCCGAAAGCAATCGTGTCTCCGCCGATGCCGGCCGCAAGCGCGCCTTCGCCGCTGTTCCGGCCGGGCGGGCTGATCTACGAGGTCAACGTCCGCGGCTTCACCATGCGTCATCCCGAGGTGCCGCCCGAGCAGCGCGGGACGATCGCGGCGCTCGCGCATCCGGCGATCATCGCGCACCTGCAGAGGCTGGGTGTCGCAGCGGTCGAGCTGATGCCGGTGGTCGCCTGGATCGACGAGCGGCACCTGCCGCCGCTGGGGCTGCGCAACGCCTGGGGGTATAACCCGATCGCGCCAATGGCGATCGACCCGAGGCTCGCGCCCGGCGGGCCGGATGAACTAGCGGCGGCGTTCGCGGCGCTGCGGGCGGCGGGGATCGGCGTGATCCTCGACCTGGTGTTCAACCATAGCGGCGAGAGCGACCGGGCCGGGCCGGTGCTGTCGATGCGGGGCTTGGGCGAGCGGCTCTGGTATGCGCATGCGCCCGACGGCAGCCTCGTCAACGACACCGGTTGCGGCAACACGCTCGATTTCGGGCAGGCGGGGGTGCGCGAGCTGACGCTGGCGGCGCTCCGGCACTTCGCGATGTTGGGAGTCGACGGGTTCCGCTTCGATCTCGCGCCGGTGCTCGCGCGGTCGCCTGGCTTCGACGCCCATGCACCAATCTTTGCGGCGATCGCGGCCGATCCGCTGCTGTCGACGCGGGTGATGATCGCCGAGCCGTGGGATTGCGGTCCCGGCGGATACCAGCTCGGCGCGTTTCCGGACGGGTGGCTCGAATGGAACGACCGGTGGCGCGACGACGTGCGGCGGTTCTGGCGTGGAGACGGGCGGGCGGGCGACCTTGCCACCCGCATCGCGGGGAGCCGCGACGTATTCGGCGACCGGCCGACGCGGCAGGTGCATTTCGTCGCCGCGCATGATGGGTTCACGCTGGCCGACCTGACCGCCTTCGAGCACCGGCGCAACGAAGCCAATGGAGAGGGCAATCGCGACGGCCATGCCGACAACTGCTCTTGGAACAACGGGGTCGAGGGGCCGAGCGACGATGCGGGGGTGCTCGCCGCCCGCGACCGGGATGTGCGGGCGCTGCTCGCGACGCTGTTCGCGTCCAAGGGCACGCCGCTGCTGACCGCGGGGGACGAGTTCGGGCGGACGCAGGGGGGCAACAACAATGCGTATGCGCAGGACAATGCGACGACCTGGCTCGATTGGGAAGGGCGCGACGTGGCGCTGGAGGCATTCGTCGTCGGGCTGGCGAGGCTGCACGCAGCGGGCGCTTTCGCCGATCCGGGCTGGCCGGATGGGGCGGAGTGGCAAACGGCGGACTGGGACGGCGGCAGCTTCGTGCTGCGGCTGCCCCATGCGGGCGGGGTGACGCGGCTGACGGTGGACCGGGCGACGCGGCAGGTGGTGCTGGAGGAGGAACGCGCATCGCCCCGCGACCGTTGAGGCGGGGAAGGAGCAGGATCATGGACCAGTCGATCGCGCAGAAGCACCCGGCCGAGGCGGAAGGCGGCAAGTCGGACGCCGACCACCCGACTACCGAGACGACCGACCCCAATCTATCGACCGAGCACCAGCGCAACGGCGACGCGCGCCGGCCGAGCGAGACGCTGGACCGCGGCCAGCCGCCGTCCGAGGAGACGATCCCGCGCAAGTCGTCGCTGTTGTAGCATTCAGTCGACCCGCGCCAGCCCGTTCGCGAAGCGGCGGGCGCGGGCGACATAGTGTTCGGCCGACAGGCGCAGGCTCGCGCGAGCGGCGGCGTCCAACGGGCGCACCGCGCGGGCGGGCGAACCCAGGATCAGCTGGCCGGGTTCGAACCGCTTGCCCTCCGTCACCAGCGCGCCGGCACCGATCAGGCAGCCATCGCCGATCACCGCGCCGTTGAGGACGATCGCGCCCATCCCGACCAGCACCTCCTCGCCAAGCGTGCAGCCGTGCAGGATTGCGCGATGACCGACCGTGCAGCGCGCGGCGACCGTCAGCGGAAAACCGGGGTCGCTGTGCAGGGTCACGCCTTCCTGAATATTGGTGCCCTCGCCGATCAGGATCGGGGTGTTGTCGGCGCGGATCGTCGCGCCGAACCAGACGCTGACGCCCGCGGCCAAGCGGACATCGCCGATCACATCGGCCGAGGGCGCGATCCAGGCATCGGGGGCGATCGTCGGGACGGTGCCGTTGAGGGCGTAGCGCGGCATGGGGCTATCCGATCGCATCAAGTGGAGGAAGTTCACACGCCGGCGCTGTTTTGCGGGGGTTGCGCCCGGAAGGCGGCGGGATCGCGACGGCGACGCGACGGGAGCGCGCCGCTCGGGTCACGCCAGCGCGCCTCGACGCGACACCGACGCCACTGCCCGCGACGGCCACGCGCCCGGTCGCGACGGCTGCGCGACGCGGACGCGACGGTACGCGCCGGGCCTCGTGACGGCGAGGATCGCGGGGAAATGAGTGGGCAGCGGGCACGCGGGCGGGTCCTCGACTCTGGCGGGGATGACCCTAAGCCCGACGGACGCATGTAGGACAGCGATAAAGCGGGTCGCAACCGGGCGTCCTCGTTGCGCGGAGGTTCGCCGTCCTGAAGGTGAAGCCGATCCTTCGACCGGCGGGCCGTGAGAGGCGGTGGAAGATGGCTCCGCCTTCGCGGGGGCGACGGGACAGCCTGTTCTAGTCCAGTGCCAGGGTGGCGGCGTCGATGCGGCGGAGCATGGCGACGAAGCGGTCGACCTCGTGCGCCGCGAACCCTTCAAAGATGCGGCGTTCGAGCGCCTTGGCCTCGGGCGCGATCGCAGCGTGGAGGGTGCGGCCTGCGTCGGTCAGGTGGAGGTGGTGCGAGCGGCGGTCGGCGGGGTTGCCCTCGCGCGCGAGTAGCCCGCGTTCGACCAGCGCGATCGCGGCGCGGCTGACCGTCACCTTGTCCATGCGGGTGCGGTCGCCGATCGCGCGCTGGCTGATCCCCCCCGCCTCCGCCACCACCGCGACCAGCCGCCATTCGGGGATCGAGAGCCCGAACAGCGCCTCGTACGCGCGCGCGATCCGGTCGCTGACGAGGTTGGAGGTGAAGGACAGGCGGAACGGGATGAATGCGTCGAGGAGCAGTTGTTGATCGGATCGGGGATCGGGCGGCGGATCGGCCATGGCGGCGGATCGTAACGATTGACACGATCGGGGCAACACGCCAGTTGGTTTCAGACGATACTATCACGAGGTGATGCCGTGACCGATGCCGCAAACCCCTTGGGCCTGGACGGGTTCGAGTTCTGCGAGTTCACCTCGCCCGACGCGGACGCGCTCGCCGCGCAGTTCGAGGCGCTGGGGTTCGTTCCCACCCACACCCATCCGACCAGGGACGTGACCCGGTACAAGCAGGGACGTATCACGCTGCTGCTCAACCGCGAGGCGACGGGGCAGGCGGCCGAGTTCCGCGCGGCGCACGGGCCGTCGGCGAGCGGGATGGCGTTCCGGGTTTCCGATCCAAAGGCGGCGTATGACCATGCGCTGGCAGAAGGCGCGCAGCCGGTCGATGCGGCCGCGGGCGTGCTGGGCAAGGGCAGCCATGCCATCGAGGGGATCGGGGGATCGTACCTGTACCTGACGCGGGCGGGCGAGGACCTGTATGCCGGCTGGACCGAGGTCCCCGGCTGGGAGGCGGCGGAGGCGGAGAACAGCGTCGGGCTCGACCTGCTCGACCACCTGACCCACAATGTCCGCCGCGGCGAGATGCGGACGTGGTCGAGCTTCTATGGCCGGCTGTTCGGGTTCGAGGAACAGAAGTATTTCGACATCAAGGGCAAGGCGACCGGGCTGTTCAGCCAGGCGATGATCGCCCCCGACGGCGCGATCCGCATTCCGTTGAATGAATCACAGGACGAGAACAGCCAGATCGAGGAGTTCATCCGCGAGTATCAGGGCGAGGGCATCCAGCATCTGGCGCTGACCACCGACAGCATCTTCGAAACGGTGGAGAAGCTGCGCGCGCGTGGGGTGCGGTTGCAGGATACTATCGAAACCTATTACGAGCTGGTCGACAAGCGGGTGCCGGGGCATGGCGAGGACCTGGAGCGCCTCCGCAAGAACCGCATCCTGATCGACGGGAATGTCGGGGACGAGGGAATCCTGTTGCAGATCTTCACGGAGACGATGGTCGGGCCGATCTTTTTCGAGATCATCCAGCGCAAGGGGAACCAGGGGTTTGGGAACGGGAACTTCCAGGCGTTGTTCGAGAGCATCGAGCTGGATCAGATCAGGCGCGGGGTCATCACGGTGGATGCCTAGGCATCCACCGATGCGCGCACGCATGTGCGCGAGCGCGCCCGGCCAGCGTGGCGGAGCCGCCGCACAAGGCGGGGCTTTGCCGCGACTGACGCGGCGGCGAGTGGGACTTGCAACGGTTGCCTCGCGTGTGGAGCGATGGACCCCGGCACGAGGCCGGGGTGACGTGGGTTGGTGGCGCGGCGGCGAGTGGGACTTGCAACGGCTGCCTCGCGTGTGGAGCGGTGGACCCCGGCACGAGGCCGGGGTGACGAGAGTTGGTGGCGCGGCGGCGGGTGGGGTTCCCTAACGGCTGTCTCGCGTGTGGAGCGGTGGACCCCGGCTCAAGGCCGGGGTGACGGGGGTTGGTGGCGCGGCACGGTCGAACCATCGCCCTCACCCTTCCCATCGCCTTCTGCGATGGGCCACTTCCCTCTCCCGCCGGGAGAGGGAGAGACGGCGTAGCCGGCGATGGGTGAGGTTGGCATGAGGATGGGAGAGGATGCTATGACAGGCCAGCAATCGACCACCGCAGGTGTCGAGGCAGGCTACATGCCGGGCTTCGGCAACCATTTCGCGACCGAGGCCGTCGCGGGCGCGCTGCCGGTAGGGCAGAACTCGCCGCAGCGGCCGGCCTTCGGGCTCTATGCCGAACAGCTGTCGGGAACCGCGTTCACCGCGCCGCGGCACGAGAACCGGCGGTCGTGGCTGTACCGGATGCGGCCGACCGCGAACCATGGCGCGTTCACTCCCTGCCCTGCCGCGCCGCAGTTCCGCACCGCGCCGTTCGACGAGGTGCCGCCCTCCCCCAACCGCCTGCGCTGGGACCCGCTGCCGATCCCGGCCGAGCCGACCGACTGGCTCGACGGAGTGCACAGCTATGGCGGCAACGGCGATGCGGGGCACGGCGCGGGGGTGGGCATCCACCTCTACGCCGCCAATCGCGACATGGATCGCGCGTTCTTCTCCGCGGACGGCGAGCTGTTGATCGTGCCCGAGCGGGGGCGCTTGCGGATCGACACCGAGCTGGGGCGGATCGAGTGCGCGCCCTTGCAGATCGCGCTGATCCCGCGCGGGGTGCGGTTCCGGGTGGCGCTGCCCGATGGCGAGGCGCGCGGGTATCTGCTGGAGAACCATGGCGCGCTATTCCGGCTGCCCGACCTGGGGCCGATCGGGGCCAACGGGCTCGCCAATCCGCGCGACTTCGAGACGCCGGTGGCGTGGTTCGAGGACGACGACCGCGCGATGACGGTTGTGCAGAAGTTCGGCGGGCGGCTGTGGCAGACCGAGCTCAGCCACTCGCCGTTCGACGTGGTCGCGTGGCACGGTAACCTCGCGCCGTGCCGGTACGACCTGACCCGGTTCAACACGATCAACACCGTGTCGTTCGACCATCCGGACCCGTCGATCTTCACCGTGCTGACCGCGCCCAGCGATACGCCGGGGACCGCCAATTGCGACTTCGTGATCTTTCCGCCGCGCTGGATGGTGGCGGAGGGCACGTTCCGCCCGCCCTGGTTCCACCGCAACGTCATGTCGGAGTTCATGGGGCTGATCCGGGGCGCGTACGATGCCAAGGAGGGGGGCGGCTTCGTGCCGGGCGGGGCGAGCCTTCACAACCAGATGAACGGGCATGGGCCGGACTGGGCGAGCTATGAGAAGGCGGTCGCCGCCGACCTGAAGCCCGTGAAGATCGAGGGGACGATGGCGTTCATGTTCGAGACGCGCCACCCCGTCCGCCTGACCCGCTGGGCGAGCGAGGCGCCGACCGCGCAGCTCGATTACGACGAGGTGTGGGAGGGGTTTCCCAAGGCGCAGTTGCCGTGATCCTGCACGGATATTGGCGGTCGAGCGCGGCGTATCGCGTGCGGATCGCGCTGGCGATCAAGGGGCTGGCCTATCAGCAGGTCACGCACGATCTGCGCACCGGCGAGCACCGCGCGGCGGCATATCGCGCGTTGAACCCGCAGGCGCGGGTGCCGACGCTGGAGGCGGACGGGCGGGTGCTGACCCAGAGCCCGGCGATCCTCGAATGGCTGGAGGAACGCTGGCCGGAGCCGGCGCTGTTGCCCGCGTCGGCGGCCGACCGCGCGGCGGTGCGGGCGATGTGCGCGACGGTGGCGTGCGACATCCACCCGCTGAACAACCTGGCGGTGCAGCAGGGGCTGCGCGCGATGGGCGCGGAGGAGGAGGCGGTGGCGGCGTGGATCGCGCGGTGGATCGGCGAGGGCTTTGCGGCGATCGAGCCGGTGGTGGCGGCGCATGGGGCCGGCTTTGCCTGGGGGGAGATGCCGGGGCTGGCGGACTGCTACCTCGTGCCGCAGGTGTACAATGCCGAGCGGTTCGAGGTGGACCTGTCCCCCTTCCCCGCGCTGATGGCGGCGGTGGCGCGGGCGCGGGCGCTGCCGGCGTTCCAGGCGGCGCATCCGGATCGGCAGCCCGATGCAGCCCCCTGAACCTTCGGACACGCGGGTGTTCGCGACGCCGGCGGGGGTGAAGCTGGGGTCGCTCGAGCTGATCGCGGACGGGGCGGCGCGCAACTTCGTGCTGCAGCTGCGGAGCGGGCGCTTCCATGGCTTCGTGGTGCGGCGGGGGGACGCGGTGCATGGCTATGTCGATCGCTGTCCGCACATGGGGCTGCCGCTGGCGCAGGAGCTGGACCGCTACTTGACGCCGGATGGCGGGCTGATCGCGTGCAGCTGGCATGCGGCGCTGTTCCGGGTGGAGGACGGCGCGTGCGTCGGCGGCCCGTGCGGGGGTGCGAGCCTGACGCGGTGGCCGGTCGCGGTGGTGGACGGGGGAATCGTGACCGCATGACCGGCATCGTCGTCCTGACCGGGGCCGGCATCTCGGCGGAAAGCGGGATCGCGACGTTCCGCGGGCCGGGCGGGCTGTGGGAGGGGCACCGGGTCGAGGATGTGTGCACGCCGGAGGCGCTCGCGGCGGATCCGGTGCTGGTGCACCGCTTCTATGACGCGCGGCGGGCGGCGCTGGCGGGGGTGGCGCCCAACGCCGCGCACCGGGCGCTGGCGCGGCTGGATCGCGAATGGCCGGGCGAGCTGCTGATCGTGACGCAGAATGTCGACGACCTGCACGAGCGCGCGGGAACGGTGCGGCTGCTCCACATGCATGGCGAGCTCCGGTCCGCGCTGTGCGCGCGATGCGGGGCGCGGGCGGCGTGGGAGGGCAACCTGTCGCCGGGAACGGTGTGCGGCGCGTGCGGGGCGGCGGCGATGCGGCCGGACATCGTGTTCTTCGGCGAGATGCCCTTTGCGATGGAGCGGATCGAGGCGGCGCTGGCAACCTGCGAGCTGTTCGTGTCGATCGGGACATCGGGCGCGGTGTACCCGGCGGCGGGGTTCGTGCAGCTCGCGGCCGCCCATGGTGCGCGGACGCTGGAGCTGAACCTGGAGCGGTCGGCGGGGAGCGATCTGTTCGACGCGACGCGGCTGGGCGCGGCGGGCGCGCTGGTGCCGGACTGGGTCGAGGCGATCCTCAATCCTCGACCAGCCTGAGCAGGCGGCGTTCGACGGGCGCGAGGACGGGGGCGAGCTCGTGGCCGCGCTTGAGCACCGCGCCGTCTTCGCCGACCAGCGCCCACATGCCCTGCTTGCGGGCGAGCGCGGGGCGTTTCTCGATGCGGATCTCCGGGCGCTCGGCGGCGCGGCGGAAGGCGGCGAAGACGGCGGCGTCGCGGCCGAGATCCATCGCATAATCGCGCCAGTGCCCGGCGGCGACCATCCGGCCGTACAGGTCGAGGATACGGCCGAGCTCGACCCGGTCAAAGCCGACCTGGCCCGGCTTGCCTGCCACGGGAAAGGGGGTGACGACGCCCATCAGGCCCGGTCGCGGCGATCTTGGTCGCCGGTGCGCCCTTCGCGGTCCCTGGCACCGATCAGCGCGTCGAGGCGACGGCGCATCGCCTCGAGCTCGCAGCGCATGATCTCCAGCTGCTGGGTCGCGGGATCGAACAGCTCGCGGCAGGGGGTGCCATAGGGGACGAAGGGAGCGGCATCGGCCTGTCCGCCGGTGACGGTGGTCGGGCGCGCGGGGATGCCGACCATCACCGCGCCCTCGGGCACGTCGCGGGTCACCACCGCGTTGGCCCCGATCCGCGCCGCCCGGCCGACCGTGATCGGCCCCAGCACCTGTGCGCCCGAGCCGACGATCGCGCCGTCGCGCAAGGTCGGGTGGCGCTTGCCCGCAACGCCGTTGTCGGGGCTGGTCCCGCCCAGCGTCACGCACTGGTAGATGGTCACGTCGTCGCCGATCTGAGCCGTCTCGCCGATCACCACGAAGCCGTGGTCGATGAAGAAGCGGCGGCCGATCACCGCGCCGGGGTGGATGTCGATCGCGGTCAGCGCGCGGGCGATGTGGTTGACGGCCCTCGCGAGGAAGAACAGCCGCGCGCGGAACAGCCGATGCGCGACGCGGTGGCCGGCCAGCGCCCAGACGCCGGGATAGGTCAGGATCTCCCAGCGCGACCGCGGCGCCGGATCGCGGGCGCGGATCGAATCGAGATAGGCGCCCAGGCGGCTCGGCATGCGCTTCGTTCCCCTTGTCGCCACGGGATTTAGGAGCAGTACGGTCCCGCCACAACGCCCGCAACCCGCGCGGGGTGCCATGGCGGGGCATCGATGTGGCGTCGGCACGGCACCGGGAAAGCCGATCTTTGTTGTAGGGTTTCGCGCGGGCCGGCACGCTTGGCCGACTTTGGGGGGCCGTTCATGACCGATTTGTCCAGCATCGACCTGTACAGCGTGTGGCCGTTCGTGGCGGTGGGATTTGCGGCGCAGCTGGTCGACGGGGCGCTGGGGATGGCGTTCGGGGTGATATCGAACACGCTGCTGCTGTCGCTGGGGGTGCCCCCTGCGGCGGCATCGGCGGGGGTGCATGCGGTCGAAACCTTCACCACCGCCGCATCGGGGATCAGCCATGCGCTCCACCGCAACGTCAACTGGCGGCTGTTCGCGCGGCTGATGATCCCCGGCGTGATCGGCGGCGCGCTGGGGGCGTATGTTCTGTCCAACATCCATGCCGACGACGCCAAGCCGTTCATCCTCGCCTATCTGACCGGGATCGGCGTGTACCTGTTGTGGCGTGCGACCCATCCCACGCCCGAGCCGCGCGAGCCCAAGGTGGTCGAGCCGCTGGGGCTGATCGGCGGGTTCCTGGACGCCGCGGGCGGCGGCGGCTGGGGGCCGGTGGTGACCAGCAACCTGCTGGTTCAGGGGTCGGCCCCGCGCACCACGATCGGCACGGTCAACACCGCCGAGTTTTTCCTGACCGCGACGATCTCCGCCACCTTCATCACCCAGCTGGGACTGGCGGCGTTCACCGTCGCCACGGTCGGCCTGCTGATCGGCGGGGTGTTCGCGGCCCCGTTCGGCGCGGTGCTGGCCAAGCGCGTGCCCGCCAAGCGGCTGATGCTGATGGTCGGCGTGGTGCTGACGATCACCAGCCTGTACGGGCTGTGGCGGGCGTTGGGGTGAGATTGCCGATCCTGGTGCGAGGGGTTTGGCCTGACCCTTGTTCTACCGCGAAGGCGGGAGCCCAGTCTGGGCTCCCGCCTTCGCGGGAGCACAAGGGGGTGGTGCGGCGACTTCAACGTGACGGCATCAGCGGCTAACACCCCTTCCATGGCCGCCACCTACCTCCCTACGCTGAAGCAGCTTCAGTATCTCGTCGCCCTGAAGGACCATGGCCATTTCGGCCGGGCGGCGGAGGCGTGTTTCGTGACGCAGTCGACACTGTCGGCGGGATTGCGCGAGCTGGAGACGCTGATCGGCATCACGCTGGTCGAGCGGACGCGGCGGGTGGTGCGCTTCACGCCGCTGGGCGAGGCGATCGCCGACAAGGGACGCTGCGTGCTGCGCGAGGCGGAGGAGCTGGGCGACATGGCGCGCGCCGCCGGGCGGCCGCTGTCGGGCGCGCTGCGGCTGAGCGTGATCCCGACCATTGCGCCGTTCATGCTGCCCCGCATCCTGCCGCGGCTGCGCGAGCAGTATCCGGACCTCAAGCTGTTCCTGCGCGAGGAGCCGAGCGGGCCGGCGTGCGAGGGGCTACACAACGGGCGCACCGATTGCGTGCTGCTCGCCCTGCCCTTCGCGTGTGGCGAGGTGGCGGTCGCGCCGCTGTTCGAGGACCGGCTGTTCGTCGCGTTCAACCGCGAGGATGTCACCGAGCCGCCCGCCGCGATCCCGCCGGGCGCGATCGATGAGACCCAGCTGCTGCTGCTGGAGGACGGGCATTGCCTGAAGGAACACGCGCTTGCCGCGTGCAACCGCCCCGAGCTGCGCAGCGAGGCGACGATGCTGGGCACGTCGCTCCACACCATCGTCCAGATGGTCGACAACCGGCTGGGGATGACGATGCTGCCCGAGATGGCGCTGGACGCGGGCATCCTCGACCATACCCGGATCGAGGCGCGACCGCTGGCGGCAGACAATGCCCGGCGCGAGATCGCGCTGGTGTGGCGGCGGGCGTCGCCGCGGGAGAAGGACTTTCAGCTGTTGGCGGAGGTGCTGAAGGCGGCGGGGTGATGACGTGCGGCGGCGGCACCTGCCTTGCGTCAGGCCGGGATTGGTCCGGCCTTCCACATCTTGTCAGCCAAGCGCGGCAGCGAAGCCCATGCACAAGGCCGGAGCGACGCGAGCCGGTAGCGGCAGATTCCGCCCAATTGCGGACGATCCCTGCATCTGAAATGCTGGTGTAGATGACGGACGCCGATCACCAGTGGGGTCTCTCGAATCCCGGGCCCGATACGCTTTACGTCTGGCTTGAGCCGTGGGCGGACGAGATCGAAGTTCCCGTTCGATCGACTATCACCTTTGACCCTTCCGGCGGGCCTGAGGACTGCCCACTGGGTCAGGCAGAGTGGACCACAGATCATCTGCTCGTTTGGGCAACGGCGCAGAGGGTAGCCGTTTTCGCAGATGGCAAACTTCAGCGCACTGGCTCGGCCGTAATCGCCGTTCCCGACGGTCTCACCAAAGGTACGCTCGGCATCGTGTTTGCGGATCAACCTGCCGCACGCCTCGGCGGCGCTCCGTCTGATCCGATCGGATCGACCGAGCGTCTACAGCTTGGTGCAATGAAGCGGCGCACTCTGCTCAGTATCTTTGTCGCGCTGCTGGTGGGCATATCAGCGGGTTGGGCCAGTCACGACTTCATTGCGCAGGACCGCTGCCTTGATCAAGGCGGGGCATGGAGTGGCGACCTGAGCGTCTGCAAGCTGCCAATTCAGAACGTCCGCTAACCACCAATCCCGGTCATTCAACCTTCACCCTGCCCCAACGCGCCGCCGCCACATCGTCGCTGCCCTTGGCCTCGACCCAGCGCGCCTGCCCGGCGCGGGTTTCGCGTTTCCAGAAGGGGGCGTCGGTCTTGAGGCGGTCGATCAGGTAGGCGCAGGCGTCGAGGGCGGCGGCGCGGTGGGGGGCGGCGGTGGCGACGAGGACGATGCGTTCGCCCGGGTGCATCGGGCCGACGCGGTGGATCACGGTGGCGGCGGTGAGTTGCCAGCGGCTTGTGGCCTCCTCCGCGAGGGTCGTCAGGGCGGCCTCGGTGGCACCGGGATAGTGTTCGAGTTCGAGCACCCCTACCCCGCCGCCTTCCTCTTCGGCGTCGGCGCGGACGAGGCCGGTGAAGCTCGCGACCGCGCCGGCACCAGCACCCTCGACCGCCTCCAGTTCGGCGGCGGTGTCGATCGGGTCGGGCGTGACGACGATGCGGATCATCCGCCCCTCCTACCCACCCGTTACCGGGGGGAAGATCGCAACCTCCTTCGCGCCCGCGATGCCGGCGTCGAGGGGGACGAACGCCTGGTCGACCGCGGCGCGGAGGCGGGCGCGGTCGCGGAACGCCTCGGCATGGGCCGGGTCGCGGTCGGCGAGCCAGTCGATCAGCGCGGCGACGGTCGTGACGGCGGCGGGCGGATCGACCTGCTCCTCGCCGGTGCCGATCACCTCTCGCACCCAGGCGAAGTAGAGGACGCGCATCAGTCCCGATCTCTCAATCCATGTGCCTCAGGCCGACGCGCAGGTAATCCCAGCCGGTAATCAGCGTCAGCACCGCCGCACCCCACAGCGTCGCGAGCCCGACCGTCTTGATCCACCAGAGGTGCGGCAGCGCGCCGGCGAGGATCAGCGCGCCCAAGGCGACGAGTTGAAAGGTTGTCTTCCACTTGGCGAGCTTCGACACCGGGACCGAAACCTGGATGCCGCCCAGGAACTCGCGCAGGCCCGACACGGTGATCTCGCGCAGCAGGATGACGAGCGCGGCGATCAGGTGGATGCCGGTGATGATCGCGCGATCCTCGAACCGGGTGCCGACCAGCATCAGGATCACCGCCGCGACCATGATCTTGTCCGCAATGGGATCCAGGAACACGCCCAGCCGCGACACCGCCCCCTGCGCGCGCGCGAGATAGCCGTCGAAATAGTCGGTGATGCCCATCAGGCAGTAGAGCGCAAAGGCGGCGGCGTACCCCGCCTCCCATTGCGGCCACCACAGCAGCGCGACGAGCAGCGGCACCGCCACGATCCGCGACAGGGTGAGCAGGTTGGGCAGCGTCAGCATCTTGGGGCCCCTTGTACGGCCGGGTGGCCCCAGCGGCAACGCCCGTGGCCGGGCGGGACCGCGGGGGCACTCCCGCGCGTGCCGGGCGTTGAAGCGGGACAAGGAGATCATCGATGCGCAACCATAGCGGCCACGACGTCAACTCGAACGGCGACGGTGACAAGACGCTGAAGGATCACGAGGGCCAGGGCGGCCCCGGCGAGCGGCCCGGCGACCAGACGGAGGGCGCGAGCTTCGAGGTGGCGGCGGACCGGGACCAGCCGGGCGGCGAGCGATCGCCGAGCAAGAGCGGGCGGGGTGAGACGGCGGGCGGGGATGCGGCGGCGGAGTCCGGAACGGAGTAGGCCGGGTCGTCACCCCGGCCTCGCGCCGGGGTCCACCGCGCCACAAGCTCGATCCTCTCGCCTCTTGCCGTTGACTCAAGCGGCTAGGTGGACCCCGGCACGAGGCCGGGGTGACGGGGCGGTCGGGTCAGCCCGCGCCGGCGTGGGTGGTGGTGCCGAGGGTCGTCCTGGGCTCGGGCGACAGGGTGCGCGCGATGGTGGCGAAGCGGCCGTCCTCGATGCGGATCTCGTTAAAGGCGGGGGGGCTGCCGCGGGTGCGCTTGGACAGGGTGCCGGCGCCGATCATGCGGATGGTCCAACCGTTGCGGTCGACGGGAATGTCGAACGGGTCGTGGACATGACCCGACAGCACCGCGTGCGCGCCCGCCGCGGCGAGGTCGGTGAGCGCCGCGTCGCCGCGATGGGTGCGCGCGGTGCCGGTGGTGCCCGCCTCGATCAGCGGGTGGTGCGCGGCGACGAGGATCAGATTGCCCTTCGGCGCATCGGCGATCAGTCGCAGCGCGTTGGCGAGCGACGAGCGGCTGACCCGGCCCTTGGACCAATTCCACCGCCATTGCGCACGCGCAATCGTCTTGAGCGGCACCACCGTCACGCCCGCGACCTCCAGCGGCTGCTCGATCATCTTCTCGACCGCGGCATAGCGTTGGTAGGGTGACAGCAGGCGGCGGAACGGGTCCCAGTAATAGGGGATGTCGTGGTTGCCGATCTCCAGCGTCACGGGGACGCCGAGCGACCGCAACCAGTCGCCGCCTGCCTGGAACTCGCCGCGGGTGGCGCGCATCGTCAGGTCGCCGGTCATGATGACGGCGTCGGGCTTCTCGTCCGCGACGAGGCGGGAGAACCAGGCGATCGCCGCCGGGTCCTCCGCACCGAAATGGACGTCGCTGACGTGGAACAGCCGGACCATCAGACGATCAGGGCAGCTCGGCGAGCGCGCGCGGCTCGTGCATCGGACAGCCGTTGACCCGGCCGCGATACTCGGTCGAGAACTTGTACGGCTCGTTACGGGCGCGGTTGATGCCGCCGAGCGGACGATGCGCAGCGAGCCCGTGCCAGATGTTGTACGACAGCCGGTCGTCGAGCGTATCGCTCTCGCCATGCGCCCAGCTGGTCTGGTGAGGCACCTCGAGCACGGCGACGGTCTGGAACGGGCTGTCCTCCTCCTTCCACTCCTGCGTCGCGTCCTCGATCGGCATCGCGTCGAGGTCACGGTTGAGCTGGACGCGCAGTTCCCAGGTGCCGCCCTGGACGACCAGCACCTCGTTGACCACCTCGCGCAGCGCGTCGGGGCGGTCGGCGGTGCTGACGGTGTCGCCGGTCAGCTGGGTCAGCGCCGGGCTGACGGGCACCAGCTGGAACTTGGCGATGTGGTCGCCGTAGCGGAACGGGGTCTGGCTCCAGTAAGTCTCGCCAAGCGGGTGGACGTTGGGCGCGCCGCCGAGCTGCTGGATCGTCGCCGACTCGATCCCGACCGCGGTGAGCGCGGTGTTGATCCCCTGGAGGATGCCGGACAGCACCTTCTTGCCGCCTTCCGCCTTGTCGGTGGTGGCGGCGAGCATCTTGAGGTTCTTGCCGAACGCCTTGGCGTCGGGCGCGGAGAAGGCCGGGCCGTTGACCATGATGAAATCCTGGGTGACGTCACCTTCGGAGCCGGGCAGGCGCTCGCCCTCCACCCCGATCACCTTGAGCGCGAGCCCACGGGGGACCGCGATCGAATCGTCGAGCAGGTCGCCGGGGTTGGTCGAGATACGGACTACCGCGTCGTAGCTGCCCGGGCGCGCGAACAGGCCCTGCGCCAGCTCGGGGGCCAGGCCGTCCCTGACCGTCAGCGTGCCCTTCGCGATCCCGTGCGCCTTGGCGTGGACCGAGCGGACGCCGTGCCCGTAATCCTTCGACGTCGTGTCGAGGATCTGCTTGAACGAGCCTTCGAGGTCCCTGATCGTCTCGCCCTCATCCGGCTGCACCTTTTCGACCGACGGATCGAAGCGAACGGGCGTTTTCAACGGCATGGGTCTCTCCAAGGCAGGTCGTCGCGGAATAAACCGCCGGGTCCGAATCCTGTTCCCCATGCGAAACGGGCGCCGGACCATAGTCCGACGCCCGTCCTTGCGATCCAGAAGCGGCTCAGTGAGCTGCGTCGGCGAGCTTGCCCTCGCCGCCCGACACCTCGACCGGGGCACCGGCGGCGCGGCGGCGCGACAGCCAGTCGCGCAGCATCTCGGCTGAGCTGTGGTCCACCGCCGACACGTCGGTCAGGTCGAGCCGGACAGGCGCGCCGGCGGGCACGTTCTCCAGCGTGTCGAGCAGCTTGGGGAGCGACACCATCGTGGCCGCGCCGTGCAGGGTGACGGCGCGCGCCTCCCCCTCCTCGACGGTGTAGACCTTGAGGCGCAGGCGGCGGGCATGGGGCAGCAGTTCGAGCAGCGAAAGCCCGATGCCGACCAGCACCCCGACCAGCAGGTCCTCGACCACCACCAGCGTCACCGTGACCGCCCAGATCGCCGCGGGCAGCACGCCATAGTCTCGGAACAGGTGCCGGACGTGGGTGAGGCCGACCAGGCGGAAGCCGGTGACGACCAGGATCGCGCCCAGCGCCGCCATCGGGATCTCGCGCAGCAGCCACGGCAGCAGCGCGACGAAGCCGAGGATCCAGACGCCGTGCAGCATGGTCGACGCGCGGGTCCTTGCCCCCGCCTGGACGTTGGCGGACGAGCGGACGATGACGCCGGTCATCGGCAGCGCGCCGGCGAAGCCGCAAAGCAGGTTGCCGATCCCCTGCGCGCGCAGTTCCTTGTTGAAGTTGGTGCGCACCCCGTCGTGCATCCGGTCGACCGCGGCGGCGGACAGCAGCGTTTCGGCCGACGCGATGAAGGCGATCGCGAACGCGGTGGCGATGATCGTCGGGTTGCCGAGCTGGGCCAGGAAGCCGTCCTGCGGCAGCGCCAAGGCGCTGGTGATCGAGGCGGGGACCGCGACGCGGGCGACCTCCAGCCTGGGAACGAACGCGACCAGCGTGCCCACGATCACGCCGACCAGCGCGCCCGGCACCAGCCGCAGCGAAGCGGGGCGGAACCGCTCCCATCCCAGCATCGCGGCGATCGTGCAAAGACCAATCGCAAAGGCGAACTCGGCCGCCTGGAAGTTGCCGACGTCGAGCCCGAGCAGGCGGCTGGGCATCGCCGACAGGTTCTGGAGCCCGCTGGGCAAGGGGCGATGGTCGAACAGGACGTGGAACTGGCCGACGACGATCAGGATGCCGATGCCGGCGAGCATCCCGTGCACCACCGCAGGCGAGATCGCGCGGAACCAGCCGCCCAGCCGCGCGACGCCGGCGACGACCTGGATCAGCCCGGCGAGCATAAGGATGGGCCCGAGCGCGGACAGCCCCTGGTCGCGGACGATCTCGAAGACGATGACCGCGAGGCCGGCGGCCGGGCCGGACACCTGGAGCGGCGAGCCGGCGAGCGCGCCGACGACGATGCCGCCGATGATGCCGGTGACGAGCCCGCGCTCCGGCGGGACGCCCGACGCGACCGCGATGCCCATGCACAATGGCATCGCGACCAGGAACACGACGATCGAGGCGGTCGCATCACGCGAGAACGCCGACCAGTCGGGAAGTCTGAGCGCGCTCATTCAGCGGCCACGGCGGCGGGGGTCACGTCGAAGTCGGCGGCGCGACGTTCGGCATGGGGCACGGCGACCGGCAGCGGCTGATCGGGGACGATCGGCACGAAGCGATGGGTGTTGCCATCGAGCGCGAGCACCTGTCCCGCCTCGATGTCGAAGAACCAGCCGTGAAGCGCGACCTCGCCCCGCGCCACCGCGGCGGCAACCGAGGGATGGGTGCGCAGATGCTGGAGCTGGATCACAACGTTCTCCAGGCTGGCGGCACGCACCGCGGCGCCGTCGTGGAGGTCGGGATAGGAGTTGCACACCACGCTCTTGGCCGCGCGGCTGTGCTCCAGCCATGCCATGACCGAAGGCATGGTGGAGAGCGGGGCGTCGCTCATCAGGCCCTTCATCGCGCCGCAGTCCGAATGGCCGCAGACGATGATGTCGCGCACGCCCAGCACCATCACGCCGTATTCGACGGTGGCGGACACGCCGCCGATCGTCTCGCTGTACGGCGGTACGATGTTGCCGGCATTGCGGCACACGAACAGGTCGCCGGGGGCGGCCTGGACGATCTCCTCGGGCACGACGCGGCTGTCGGCGCAGGAGATCATCAGCGCCTTGGGGCTCTGCCCGCCGGCGAGCCTGGCGTACAGATCCTGCCGAGCGGTGAAACCCTCCGACTGGAAGTTGAAAACGCGGCCGATCAGCTCGTTCACGGGAAAGCTCCTTCTCGCCCCACGTCGAGCGGGACCTGTTTCATGACGTAGCGGAAGCGTTTTGCTGGGTAGGCGCGCCGGTGTAAGGATTGGTTGCTGGAGCCGAACGCGGATCCATTCGGGCTGCGCTTGTCGAAGGCGTGCCTTGGCCGTCGGTCGCGACAGGCAGGACGGTGCTTCGACAGCTCAGCACGAACGGGGTGGGAGAGGTCGGCCCGGTCTAGGCGGGCAACGTCACCGTCGCCGCGAGCCCGCCGGCGGGGCGGTTGGCGAGGGTCAGGCGGCCGCCTTCCGCCTCCACCGCGCGGACGACGATCGGCAGGCCGAGTCCGAACCCTACCGTGTCGCGGCCCCGCGCGGCGTCGAGGCGGACGAACGGTTCGAGCACCTGGGCGAGCTGGTTCGTGGGGATGCCGGGGCCGTCGTCCTCGATCCGGATCGCGACCCCGGCGTCGGTGCGGTCCAGCGTGATCCACAGCCGGTCGCCGTGATGGAGCGCGTTGTCGACGAGGTTGACCAGCGCGCGCTTGAGCCCGAGCGGACGGACGTGGAGTTCGCAATGGTCGGGCCCGCAATATTCGCTGACGCGCCCGCGGTCCTCCGCATCGTCGGCCAGCGTCGCGCACAGCACCGCCACGTCGATCCGCGCCGGCGCCTCCGGGTCGCTGTCGCCGCCGAGATAGGCGAGCAGGGATGCGACCATCGCCTCCATCTCGGCGATGTCCGCGCCGATCGCCTGGCGCGCACCTGCATCCCCGACCGCCTCGGCGCGGAGGCGCAGGCGGGCGAGCGGGGTGCGCAGGTCGTGGCCGACGGCGGCGAGCGCCTGGGTCCGGTCGGCGATCAGGCGGTGGATGCGCGCCTGCATCCGGTTGAACGCGCTGACCACGCGGACCACCTCGCCCGGCCCGACCTCCGGCACCGCCAGCGCCTGTTCGTTGCTGCCGACCCGGTCGGCGGCGGCGGTGAGCAGGCGCAAGGGCGTCAGCGTGCGGCGGACCAGCACCCCGCCCAGCACCATCAGCGCGACCGCCGGCACCAGCGCGAGCAGGACGCGCTCAAAAGCGAGGTTGAGGTTCTCGACCGGCCCCAGCGTCTGGAAGTGCAGCCAGCTGTGGTCGGGCAGGCGGAGCGACCCGACGATGACCGAGCCGCGGCCCGGCGAGATGACGCGCAGGCGCAGGTCGGTGCGGCCGAGCGAGGGTTCCCACTCGATCACCTGCGCACGGATCGCGTCGAGCGAGGGGGCGATGGGCAGGCGCGGTGGCGGCTCGGCGGTCCAGCGCAGCGCATAGCGGTCGGTGGTCAGCTCCGCCGCCATCGCCGCGCGGCCCGCGGGCGGACGTTCGGCGAGCAGGCGGCGGCTGATGACGAGGTGCTCGGCAAGGCGGTTCGCCTCGTCGTCGCGGACGGAGAACTGGCTGGCGCGCTCGTAGAGGAGGGTGGAGGCGCCGAATTCGATGATGAGGGTCAGGAGCAGGATCGCGACGATCTGCCCGATCAGTCCCAGGCTGGGAACGTAGCGTTTCAACGCCGCTCGACGGGGACGTTTATCATGTAGCCGATGCCGCGGACGGTGACGATCGGCGCGGCCGTGCCCGCCCCCGACAGCTTGCGGCGCAGGCGGCTGATGAGCACGTCGATCGACCGGTCCGAACTGTCGCCGAGCCGGGTGCGCGACAGCTCGATCAGCCGTTCGCGCGCGATCACCCGCTGGGCATGGTCGAGGAGGACGACGAGCAGGTCGAACTCCGCCCCGGTCAGCTCGACGATCGCACCGGACGGGGACAGCAGCTCGCGCCGCGGCAGGTTGATCGTCCAGCCGTCGAACGCGATCACCCCTTCCTCGCGATCGGCGCCGCGTTCGAGCTGGCCGCGGCGCAGCACCGCGCGGACGCGGGCGACGAGTTCGCGGGTGCCGAACGGCTTGGCAAGGTAATCGTCCGCGCCGAGCTCCAGCCCGACCACCCGGTCGGTCTCCGATCCCTTGGCGCTGATAAAGATGATCGCGACGTCGGACTTCTGCCGCAGCTGGCGGCACAGGTCGATGCCGCTGGTGCCGGGCAGCATGATGTCGAGCAGCACCAAGTCGACGGGACCGCGCTCCAGCGCCAGCCACATCTCGGGCGCGGCGCCGGCGGAGCGGACCGCGAAGCCGTTCTCCTGCAACGCGCGGGTGGTGAGGGTGCGGAGGGCCGGGTCGTCCTCGACCAGCAGAATGGTGGGGGCGGTCATCGCGCCTGACCTAGGTTGCGCGCGAAGGGCTGGCAACCGGCAACGAAAAGGGCGGCCGGATCGCTCCGGCCGCCCTCCCCTTCCCTATGCCGCGATCAGAAGCGGCCGCGGATGCCGAGCAGCAGGGTACGGCCCGGCGAGTATTGGTTGAACAGCGCGTTGTCGAACTGGAAGTAGCTGCGCTGCTTGGCCTTGTTGATGTTGATGACGTTGACGGTCAGCGTCGGCAGCGCGTCGACCTTGAGGATCTTGGCGAGGTCGATGTTGCCCGAGAAGTCGAGCTGGCCATAGTCGTAGCCGTAGATTGCGGCGGCAGGCAGGCCGTTCTGGCCGGGGTTGGTGCCCTGCGCGCCCTCGTTGAAGGTATACGACAGGCGCCCGGAGATGCCGCTGCCCTCGTAATAGCCGGTCAGCGTGTAGGTCATCGGCGCGACCCCCAGCGCCGTTGCCGGGGCCCCTGCACCCTGCCCCTTCTGGTCGACGATCGTCAGGTTGCCCTGGAAGCCGAAGCCGCGCACCCCGACGAAACCGGTCAGGAAGTCGAGCGGCTGGGTCAGCTGGAACTCCAGTCCGTTGACGATCAGCTTGCCGTCCGAATTCACCTGCTGCTGAAGCTGGACGGTGACGTCGTTGGGACTTTGCCCCCCGGTCGCACGGCTGGCCAGCGCCGCCTGCTGCAACGGCGTCAGCGAGTCGAAGGTGATGCCGTACTGGCTGAGGAACGAGAAGGGCACGTTGGTGGTGCCGTTCACGGTAAAGCCGGTGATCGACTTGCGGAACGCCGCCACCGCGATCACGCCCTCGCGGCCGGTGTAATATTCAAAGCCCAGGTCGATGTTCTTCGAGATGTACGGGTCGAGCGCCTGGTTGCCGACCGTGCCGACGTCGGCCGAGGGCTGGACGAAGCTGGCGCCCGGCAGCAGCGCGTTGGGATCGGGACGGGTGAGCGTCTTGGACACGGAGGCGCGCGCCACCGCCTTGCCCGCGAAGTCGAATGCGGCGCTCGCCGAGGGCAGGAAGTTCGAATAGATCTGCCGGTTGATCGGGAAGGTCACGGTGGCGGGGTAGCGGCCGCCGTCCGGGATCTGGGTGCCGTTCGCCAGCGTGTTGCGGGGGTCGGGCACGGTGACCCGGCCGCCGACGAACTGGTCGGTGCGGACGTAGCGGAGGCCGCCGTTCAGCCTGAGCGTGTTGTCGCCCACGTCGACGATGCCGTTCATCTCGGCAAAGGTGGCCGTCACCTTTTCACGGATCAGGCCGCCGTTGGCCCCGCTGCTGCCCGAGCCGGTCTCGGTCGCGCCGGCGAGGAACTCGTCATAGCGGGTCGCCTGCTTGAACTTGTCCCAGTCGACCGTGATGAAGCCGGTGGAGTTGTTGGCAAGCAGATACTGCGGCAGCGCCGCCGTCGGGATGATGGAGCCGGCATAGGTGATCGGCGCGCCGCCCGCGGTGTAGTTGGTGCCATACCCAGGATAGGTCGGGAAGCCGGCCGGCGGCGTCACCCCCGGCTGATTCAGCCCGGTGCAGGGCGTCGTGGCGGTATTGGGCGCGGGCAGCGTGACGCTGGGGCCGTTGCCGCAGACCGCGTTCTGCCACGGGTTGGTGTTGTCGAACGGGGTGATCCGGCGCTGGGTGTCGTCGAACGCGCCGCCGACACGGACGCTGAAGCGCTTCTCGTCGCCGAACAGCAGGCTGCCGCGGATGCCCTTGTTCTTGGTTTCGCGCTCCTCGCCGTTGAGGTTGAGTCGGCCCTGGCCCGCCCACACGAAGTTGGCGGGGTTGTTCAGATCGATGTTGGTGGTGACGACCGGCTGACCGCCGCCGGTGTTGTCGTAGTTCACGGTCACGCCGCTGCCGAGCAGCGTGTTGACCAGCACCGTCGGGCTTTCGCGGCGGAAGTTCGATTCGTTGTAGTTCGCCTGGAGGTCGCCCTTGATCCAGTCGTTGATCGTGAACTCCGCGCCCGGGTTGACGCCGTAGAAGTCGACGGTGTCGCGATACGGACGGAATTCGAGAAAGAACTGCGAATTGGCGTAGGTGCCGCTGGTGACCACGCAGCCGGCTGTACAGTCCGTCCGGTCATAGGTGGTGTTGAGCGGGATCGCCGCGCCGTTGCGGACCGACCAGTTGATCGACGAGCGGTCGAAATCGCTGGTGCGCTTGCCGTACAGGCCATCGACGTAGAAGTGGAAGTCGTCGCTGGGCCGCCATTCGGCCGAGGCGATGAAGTTGTACCGGTCGCGCTTGCCGTCCTCGTAGCGGGGGCGGCTGAGGCGGGGGAGCAGGCCGTTGTCGATCTGGGTGATGTTGGCGCCGGGATTGTTCGCCAGCAGGAACGCCTGGTCGATCACTGTGCCGGCGACGAGCCCGTTGCCGGCGTTGGCGGGCACGGTGGCGGGGATGGTAAAGTTGCCGCCCTGGGTCGCATTGCGGTTGGCGGCGGTGTTCTGCGTCGCGGACAGGTTGGGATTGGTGAAGCCGATCGTCTCGTAGCCGTTGACGCGGAAGCGGTTGCGCACGCCCGCGGCCCCGACCAGCAGGCCGAAATCACCCTTGATGGCGCTGGCGAGCACGTAGCCGCGATAGCCCCAGTCATCGGTGGTCGATACCTTGGTCCCTTGCGCGCCGTAGCTGATATACGCCTTGGGATTGTCGAACGGGCGCGCCGAGCGGAGGTTGACGGTGCCCGCCGCACCGCCTTCGACCTGGCTGGCGACCGGCGACTTGCTGACGGTCAGCTGGGTGAACAGCTCGGTGGGCACGAGGTCGAGGTCGACCGAGCGGTTGGTGCTCTGTGCGTCGAAGGCGACGGAGGCGGTCGATACCGGCGCGCCGTTCAGCAGCACGCGGGTGAAGCTGGTGCCGAGGCCGCGGATCGCGACGCTGGTGCCCTCGCCCGTCACCTCGCGGCCGATGGTCACGCCGGGGATGCGGTTGACCGATTCGGCGATGTTGGTGTCGGGGAACTTGCCGATGTCCTCGGCGAAGATCGAATCGCTGAAGCCGACGGAGTTGCGCTTGGCATCCGCCTGGCTTTGCAGCGAGGCGCGGAAGCCGGTGACGACGATGTCCTCGTTGCCGCTGGCCGAGGGATCGGCCGGGGCCTGGCCGGCATCGTCGATCTGGGTCGGCTGGGTCGCACCCGCGCCGTCCTGGGTGGGGGCGGTGGGCGACGTGGTGGCGGTGCTGCTGGACGACTGCGTCGGCGCTCCCGCCTGGGGCGCGCCCGCATCCTGGGCCAGAGCCGGCCAGGCGGTGCTGGCCAGCAGAAGCGCGGCGATGGTGCCCGCGCGGCGCATGTTGGTGTCGGTCATCCCTTGTCCCCTCCCGTGCACGGACGTTCCGTTACCCGGTCCCGTCCCGATGCTGATCGCTACCGCTCATGGTAGCGCTATCGTGCGGAGTTGATAGCGTTAACGCCAACAGGCGTCAAATCCGGGCGGCGTGCGGCGGACGGGGAGGATGCTTGGTAGGGCCGTCAACATCGCCTAGCGAGGGCGCATGTCGTACCCCGCCCCCGCGTACCGCGATTCGCGCCGAGCCGGACGGTGGCGGCCGCGCCATGGCGGGGAACGGGCCTGACGGTGCGGCGCGCCGCCTCCATCCGCAGCCGCCTGCTGCTGCTGGCGGCGGCGTTGCTGGTGCCGGCGGTGCTGGTCGCCGCGGTGCTGCTGTGGCGCGCCTATCACGACGCGCATCAGGCAGCCGAGCGCCAGCTGGCGGATACCGCCCGCGCGCTGTCGCTGGCGGTGGATCGCCAGATCGGTCAGGCGCGCACGTTGCTGGACGCGCTCGCGACCTCCGTCCCCCTGCGGGACGGCGACCTTCCCGGCTTCGTCGCGCAGGCGCGGGCGGCGGATCGCGACCCGGACCGCTGGGTCGTGGTGCTGGACGCGGCGGGCCGGCAGGTCGCGACGTCTGGGAACCCGCGATCGGTGCTGACGCTTCCCCGGCAGCCCCGCACGCGCGCGCTGGGCGGTGGCGACCGGTTGTGGAACCTGTCCAGGACCGCGCCGGACGGGCGACCGGTGGTGGCGATCGCACGGTCCGTGCCGGTGGAGGGCGTCGGCACCGGGCAACTGGTGGTTGTCAGTCCCGCCGCCGGGCTGCGCCGGCTGTTTGCGGAACAACGACTGCCAGCGGCGTGGACGGGGGTGGTGGTCGACACGACTCCCACGATCGTCGCGCGCAGCCGGGCGCACGACCGGCTGGTCGGCCACGCGCCCTCGCCCGCGATGGTGGCGCGGTTGCGCGAGGATAGGTCCGGCGTCGCGCACAGCACCACGCTGGAAGGGATCGCCAGCATCACCGCGTGGAACACCTCGTCCGTCACGGGCTGGAGCTTCGTGGTGGCGGTGCCGCGGCCCGAACTGGCGGCGGGGGCGCGGGCGTCGCTCGCCTGGGGAGCGGCGCTGGGCGCGCTGGCGCTGGGGCTGGGCGTGCTGATCGCGTGGATCACCGCGCGACGGATCGTTGTGCCGCTGGAGGCGCTGGCGGAAACTGCCCGCGCACTCGGCCGGGGCGAGATCGGCGACCCCGACGGGCACGGGCCTCGCGAGGTCGGCACCGTGCGCCGCGCGCTGGCGGAGGCGGGTCATGCCCGCCGCGCGCGCGAGGAGGAGTTGCGCCAGCTGGCCGCGACACTGGAACAGCGGGTCGCCGCGCGTACCCGCGAGCTGGCCGACACCACCGAGACGCTGGTGCAGGCGCAGAAGATGGAAGCGGTGGGCCAGCTGACCGGCGGCATCGCGCACGACTTCAACAACCTGCTCACCGCCGTCCTCGGCAATCTGGAGCTGATCGCGCGCGGCGATTCCGACCCGGCCACCGCCCGCCGGCTGGCCGCTGCCCGCAGCGCCGCCGAGCGGGGCGCGCGGCTGACCGGACAGCTGCTCGCCTTTTCCCGGCGGCAGCGGCTGACCGCCACCGCGACGGACCTCAACGCGCTGGTGGAGGGCACGGTGGATCTGCTCGGCCATACGCTGGGCGGGGCGGTCCAGATCGTGCCGCAGCTGCGGCCCGACCTGCCGCCGGCGCAGGCGGACCCGATCCAGCTCGAACTGGTGCTCATCAACCTGGCGATCAACGCGCGCGACGCGTTGCCGGGCGGCGGCACGATCCGGATCGAGACCGCGCGCGCGAGCATCAAGGCGGACGATGGCCGGCGCGACGAGGCGCCCGAAGCCGGCGAATACCTGACCGTCACCGTAACCGACACCGGCACCGGAATGTCGCCGGAGGTGCGGGCGCGCATCTTCGAGCCGTTCTTCACCACCAAGCCGATCGGCCAGGGCACCGGGCTGGGGCTGTCGCAGGCGCTGGGCGTGGTCAAGCAGCTGGGCGGCGGAATCGAGGTCGCCAGCGTGCCCGGCGCGGGGACCAGCATCACCCTGTTCCTGCCGTTGGCGCAGGATGCCGCCGCCGCAGCGTCGGATGCGACAAGCGATGCGGAGGCCGGCGGGCCTCGGCGGCACGGCGGTGCTGCTGGTCGACGACGACCCCGACGTCCGGGGGATCGCCGCCGCCTTGCTGCGCGACCTCGGCTGCGAACCGATCGAGACGAGCGGCGGTCAGGCGGCACTGGACGCGCTGGACGCCGGACACGCCGCGGACGTCGCGCTGGTCGACTTCGCGATGCCCGGGATGACGGGCGTGGAGGTCGCGGCGGCGTTGCGCGAGCGCGCGGGGCTGCCGGTTCTGTTGATGACCGGGTTCGCCGACATCGAGATCCTCGGCAACGCGTGGGCCGGACCCATCCTGTCCAAGCCGTTCACCGCCGCCGCGCTGGCATCGGCCCTGGCGGCGACGTTGCGGCAGGATGGCGCGAGCGATCGGGCGAACTGAAATTAATTCTGGTGGACGGAACTCCCGGCACGCCCGGACGTATTAGCTTCCGAACGGCGCCACCCCACCCCCCCAAGGCGTCGTTCTCCTGTATGGCGCTCCGTCCTCTCCCCCCCTGGACGGGGCGCCTTTACACTTGGCGACATCGATGGAACCGGATCGGCTGATCCAGGTTTACGCTGTGCTTGCAGCGTCTCGCCCTTTTCGGGGGTCGAGGGCGATGGAAGCTCGCGGCGCCCCGTCGGTCCAGCTGGCCGGCGGGGCGTCCTACGTTCCGGGATCGGCCGCGTGGCTGGGGGCCAGGGCGGAGCAGGGCGAGGCGACTCGGACCCGACCGAAGACCGTTCGCGTCCTGTCCTTGCTTCCGGGCAAGAACGGCCCTTCGACAAGCTCAGGGCGAACGGTGGATGGACCGACCGGACCTGATCGGGCGCGCGACCCGAGCCCCGGGATCTAGCCGCGGCGCGCTCAGTTCACCGGCGCGCGGCGGCGGTAGCTCAGCGCCTCGGCGACGTGGGTGCGGCTCACCGTGTCCGCGCCGGCGAGGTCGGCGATCGTGCGGGCGACGCGGAGCACGCGGGTATAGCCGCGCGCCGACATCCGCATCTGGGCGGCGGCCTGGGCGAGCAGCTGACGGCCGGGCTCGTCGGGAGTCGCGACCCGGTCGAGCAGCGCGCCGTCGGCTTCCGCGTTGGTGCCGACCGGTTCGTCTGCGTATCGCGTAGTCTGAATCGCGCGCGCGGCAACGACGCGGGCGGCGATCTCGGCCGATCCTTCGCTCGGCGGCGGCAGGACGAGGTCGGCGGCGGTGACCGCGGCGACCTCGACATGGAGGTCGATGCGGTCGAGCAGCGGCCCCGACACCTTGGCCTGGTAATCGGCGGCGCAGCGGGGTGCGCGGGCGCAGGCGAGACTGGCGTCGCCCAGATGCCCGCAGCGGCACGGGTTCATCGCCGCGACGAGCTGGACCCGGGCGGGAAACGTCACGTGCGCGTTCGCCCGCGCAACCGAAACGGTGCCGGTTTCGAGCGGCTGTCGCAGCGAGTCGAGCACCGCGCGCGCGAACTCGGGCAGCTCGTCGAGGAACAACACCCCCTTGTGTGCGAGGCTGACCTCGCCGGGGCGCACCTTGAGCCCGCCGCCGGTCAGCGCGGCCATCGAGGCGGAGTGGTGGGGGCTGCGGAACGGCCGCGTCCGGGTCAGCCGGCCACCGGTCAGCGTGCCCGCGACCGACTGGACCATCGACACCTCCAGCGCCTCGGCGGGGTCGAGTGGGGGCAGAATGCCGGGCAGGCACGCCGCCATCAGCGACTTTCCGGTCCCTGGCGGGCCGACCATCAGCAGATTGTGGGATCCTGCGGCAGCGATCTCCAGCGCGCGCTTGGCGACTTCCTGCCCCTTGACCTGGGCAAGGTCGGGACCGGCGGTCGCATCGTCGACCGTGCCGGCCGCGGGGGCGGCGAGCAGGCCGTGGCCCTTGAAGTGGTTGATGAGCGACAGGAGGTCGGGGGCGGCGAGCACCTCGACCGACCCGGCCCAGGCGGCCTCCGACCCTTGCGCGGCGGGGCAGATCAGCCCCTTCCCTTCCGCGGCGGCGTGCATCGCGGCGAGCAGCACGCCCGGCGAGGGCTGGATGCGTGCATCGAGCGCGAGTTCGCCGACCACCACATAGTCGGCCAGCGCCTCCGCATCCATCACCCCCATCGCAGCCAGCAGCGCGCAGGCGATCGGCAAGTCGAAATGCGCGCCTTCCTTGGGCAGGTCGGCGGGGCTGAGATTGACCGCGATCCGCTTGGGCGGGAGCGCGAGGCCCATGGCCGCGATCGCGCCGCGCACCCGCTCGCGACTCTCGGCGACCGCCTTGTCCGCCAAGCCGACGACGTTGAAGGCGGGCAGGCCGGGAATCAGCTGGACCTGCACCTCCACCCCGCGCCCTTCCAGCCCCAGATACGCCACCGTGGACACGATCGCCGTCATGCACGCATTCCCCCCGGCCGCGTTCATACCGGCTTTGGCCGGCGAGGGAACCGGGGTTGCCGTTCGGATCGCGCGCCATAAGTCATGGGCGTGCGCGCTCCGATCCACCCCATGAAGCGCTGGGCGCTGCTGGTGCTGGGAGTCCTGCTGATCCTGGGCGCAGGGCTGGTTGCGCCGCCGCCAGGGCCGGGCGGGGTGTTCCTGTTCGCGGGCGGGATGGTGTTGGTATTGCGTCACTCGCCTGCCGCGCGCCGGCGGTTCGCGCGGGCCAAGCGACGCTGGCCGCGGGTGGGCGGGGTGATGGACCGGGCGATGCGCCGCCCAAGCGCGTTGCGCCGGCATGCGATCGCGCGACGGCAGACGGGGCGCTCGCGTTGACTTTGCCGCTTGGCTGCCCTAGGCGCGCCGGCATGGAGGCCGTCTTCGTGGCGGCCCTTTTGCGTTCAGATGAATCCAAGGGAATGACCGATGAAGCGGACCTTTCAGCCGAGCAACCTGGTGCGGGCGCGTCGCCACGGGTTCCGCGCGCGGATGGCGACGGTGGGCGGCCGGGCGGTGATCCGCGCACGCCGGGCGCGCGGCCGCAAGAAGCTGTCGGCCTGACCACCCTCACCCGCCGCCGGGATTTCCTGGCGGCGAATGGCGGACGGCGCGCGCCCATGCCGGGCTTCGTGCTGCTGGTCCGCCCGCGCAACGATGGCAACCCGGCGATGCGGGTCGGCTTCACCGTCACCAAGAAGATCGGCAACGCGGTCACCCGCAACCGGATGAAGCGCCGGTTGCGGGCGTTGGCGCGCGAGCTGTTGCCCGAAGCGGGCGTGCGCGGCGCGGATCATGTGCTGATCGGCCGCGACGGCGGGCGCGAGCGCGATTTCGCGCTGCTGCGGACCGAGATGGGCAAGGCGTTGCGCAAGGTGGCGCGATGATGCTCCTGCCGGCATGGGGTAACCCATCATGGCTTGGCGGATCGGGGCGTCGCAGAAGCGTGGTCCCATGCTGAGCCGGCTTCTGATCCTCCTCGTCCGCGGCTGGCAGCTGGGGCCGTCGCTGGTGCTGCCGCCGACCTGCCGGTACCAGCCTAGCTGTTCGGCCTATGCAATCACCGCGCTTGGCCGCTATGGCGCGGTAAAGGGGGGCTGGCTGGCGGCGAAGCGGATCGCGCGGTGCCATCCGTGGGGCGGGTACGGACCCGATCCCGTGCCCTGAGCGTGGGAATGAACTCTTGAACAACGACCGTCAGAACTTCGTCCTGTTCGCGGTGATCGCGGCGCTGATCCTGTTCGGCTGGCCGTTCATCCAGAACCGGGTATTCCCCACCGCCAACCCGCCGGTGACGAAGATCGAGCGCGGCAGGACGCAGGTCGTCCCCAACCGCCAGGCGGACCCGACCGCGGACGCGCCGGGGGCCGTGCGGGCGCGCGCGACCGTGCTGCGCGAAACTCCGCGGGTGGCGATCGACACCCCGCGGCTCAAGGGCTCGATCAACCTCAAGGGCGCGCGGATCGACGACCTGGTGCTGGTCGACTACAAGGAGACGATCGCCAAGAACTCCGCGCCGATCCGCCTGCTGTCGCCCGCGGGCACGCCCGACGCGTATTTCGCCGGTTTCGGCTGGCGCGCGGAGGGGCTGAGTCCCCCCGCCGCCGACGCGGTGTGGACCGCCTCCGCCCCCGTGCTCCGCCCGGGCCAGCCGGTGCGGCTCGACGCCGCCAACGGTTCCGGACAGCGGTTCCGGATCGAGCTGTCGGTCGACGCCGACTACATGTTCACCGTGCGTCAGACCGTGCTCAACGCGGGTGCGGCGGCGGTGCCGGTCGCGACCTATGGCTATGTGACACGCACCGGCGTGTCCAAGGACCCGTCGTCGATGAACATCCATGTCGGCCCGATGTCGGTCGACAATGGCGGCGCGCACTATCGCCCCGACTTCAAGGATTTCGCCAAGGAAGGCGCGACCAGCTTCCAGACCACCGGCGGCTGGCTGGGCTTTACCGACAAATACTGGCTGACCGCGCTGATCCCCGACCAGTCCGCGCGCTTCGACGGGCAGTTCCGCGCCGGCGCGGGTAACACCTTCCAGGGCGACTTCGCGCTCGCGCCGCAGGTGGTCGCCCCCGGCCGCGCGCTGACCCGCACCACCCGCTTCTTTGCGGGGGGCAAGGAGGTGCGGCTGCTCGACCGCTACACCGACGAGCAGGGGGTGGCGCAGCTCGACTATGCCATCGACTGGGGCTGGTTCCGGTTGGTCGAGAAGCCGATCTTCTATTATCTCGACTGGCTGTTCCGGCACGTGTTCAACTTCGGCCTCGCGATCATCCTGCTGACGATCACCATCCGGCTGCTGCTGTTCCCGATCGCCCAGCGCCAGTTCGCGAGCATGGCGGCGATGCGGGCGATCCAGCCCAAGATGAAGGCGTTGCAGGAGCGGTACAAGGACGACAAGCCGCGGATGCAGCAGGAGATCATGGCGCTGTACAAGACGGAAAAGGTCAATCCGCTCGCGGGATGCCTGCCGACGCTGCTCCAGATCCCGATCTTCTACGCGCTGTACAAGGTGCTGATGCTG
>Ga0325400_1000133_pt1 | contig 46643 bp, 49 predicted proteins | sample PopdelMetagenome_2_FD_205662 | JGI IMG/M metagenome (GOLD analysis project Ga0325400, IMG submission 205662) | Populus deltoides microbial communities from Bellville, Georgia, United States - Xylem-PdKOR-R1 | ecosystem: Host-associated > Plants > Phyllosphere > Stem > Wood/Secondary xylem... | reverse complement strand
CCGATCATCTCCACCATCTCCGGCACGTGGCCGGTGGCGCGGGGCTCGTAGGTGGGCGGCAGGGTGCCCAGCACCTGGTAGGCGCGGGTGCAGGCCAGCTCGTTGCGGTAGGCCCAGTCCCACCACTGGACGCCGTGCGCGGCGGCCTTGGCGAGGATCTTGTCGTCGACGTCGGTGACGTTGCGGACGAAGGTGACGTCCAGGCCCTGCGCGGTGAGCCAGCGGCGCAGCACGTCGAAGGCCAGCGCGGCGCGGACGTGCCCGATGTGCGGGGGGCCCTGCACGGTCAGCCCGCAGACGTACATCGACACCCGGCCGGCCCGCAGGGGCACGAAGTCGCGCACGGCGTGCGCGGCGGAGTCGTACAGCCGGAGGTCCACCGACGGGAGTCTACGGATGCCGGGGTCGACGCCGGTTCGGGTGCGCGCGTGCGGGCTCAGTAGCGTGAAGGGGATGCCCACGACCGGCGCCCCGACGCCCCTCCGCGGCCCCGCCCGGGCCACCGGCCTGCTCGGCCTGGTCGTGGAGAACCCGGCGGGCATCCCCGGGCTGCGGCTGCAGGGCCGCCCGCTGCTCGCGCACGGCACGGAGACCCTGGGCGCGGTGGCCACCGTGCAGGTCCGGGTGCTGGGCCGCGGGCAGGGCGGCGCGCTGGGCCTGCACCCCGGGGAGCACTGGCGCTCGCTGGCCGCCGACGGCCTGGTCCTGCACGACGCGCTGTGCCCGCTGCTGCCGGCCTCGGCGGTCCGCGAGGCGGTGCAGCTGCTGTCGGCGGCCGGGCCCCGGGGCGTGGTGGTCGGCGTCCGGCCGGTCACCGACACGGTCAAGGAGGTCGTGGACGGCGCCGTCGTGGGCACCGTGGACCGCGACGCGCTCACCGCGCTGGCCTCGCCGGTCGTCGTCGGGGCCGGCCTGCTGGACGCCCTGGCCGCGGAGCTGCCGACGGCCGGCCAGCTGGCCGACCTGGTCGCGGTGCTGGACGCGCTCGAGGGGCGGGGCACGGTGGTGCCGTTCGAGGTGCCCTCGGCCGGGCGCCGGCTCACCGACGCCGACGACGTCGTCCTCATGGAGTGCCTGCACGGCCTGCGCGGCCGGCTGCGGGAACGCTGAGGTCAGCGGCCGCGGATCAGGGTGCCGAGCTCGGCGAGCAGCTTGCCGGGCTGGCGGAGCAGCGCGCCGGGCAGCTCGCGGGCGAAGCGCAGCGGGTCCCGGCGGGCCCGGCGGGCCATCCGGACCGGCTTGCTGGTCACCCGGTGCTCGAGGTCGTGCAGGTAGCCGGTCAGCATCGACCGGGGCACGACCTCCACGACGTGGCCGCAGGCGGTGCAGGTGGTGGTGGCCAGCAGCCGGCCCACGTGCCGCAGCTCGTGCTCGGCGGTGCGGCCGCACGCGGTGCAGGTCAGGTCGGCGTACTCCGGCTCCTCCACGTCAGCTCCCCCCTGCTGCCCCGGGCCCCAGCCGGCGGACGTCGAAGGAGGACCGGGCGAGCAACGCCTCGGCGAGGAACAGGTCCTCGGCGTAGGTGATCTTGATGTTCGTCGAGCTGCCCGGCACGTTGCAGATGCGCACCTGCGGGGCGAAGCGCTCGATGCTGGCCGCGGTGTCCGAGCCCTCGAACCCGGCGTCGGCGGCGGCCCGGTAGGCGGCCACCAGCTCGCGGGCGGTGAAGCCCTGCGGGGTCTGCACGCCGACGGCCTCCCCGGCGCGGACGGCGAGCCCGTCGCGGTGCAGCAGACCGGGCTGGCGGCGGCCGGGGACGGCGCCGCCGTGCCGGCGGGCGGCCGCGGCGACGTCGTGGAAGAGGCCGGGGCCGCTCAGCGGGCGCGCGGCGTCGTGGATGAGGACCACGTCCACCTCCCCCTGCTCGATCGACGGCAGCAGCTCCTGCACCGCGGCCCACTCCGAGGCGTGCCGGCTGGCTCCCCCGACGACCACGCGGACGTCGCGGCGCGGTGCCTCGCGGGCCAGCACGGCGTGCGCGGCCTCGACCTCGTCGGCCCGCACGACCAGCACGACCGGGCCGATGCCGGGGTCGGCCGCGGTGGCGTCCAGCGTCCAGACGAAGACCCGCCGGCCGGCCAGCGGCAGGAACACCTTGTTGGTGCGGTGCCCGGTGCGGGACCCGGTCCCCGCCGCGAGCAGCACGAGGGCTGCCCGCGGCGGGGACTGGGCACCGGTCACCCGGTCAGCGTAGGACCAGCGTCAGGCCGGGACACCGCCCAGCGCGGCGACCAGGTCGGCCTCGGACGGCGCGGTGCCGGCCGGGGTCGCGTCCTGCAGCTTGCGCAGCGCCACGATGACCGAGTCCGGCGCGAGCTCCACGTCGTCGTAGGTCAGGTACTCCCCCGCCGCCACGTCGCGGACCAGGCGCGCGTTGGCGACCACGCCCAGCGGCACGCGGTTGCCGGCGGCGAAGTCACCGGCGTCCTCGATGAGGCCGTGCACGTGCGCGCCGCCGACGCCCTCGAGCACGGTGCCCGCGGCCAGGTCGCTCTTGGCGACCGCGCCGACCTCGGCGGTCCAGAACTCCGAGGTCAGGCTCGCCCGGTTGTCCAGGACCATCTCGGCCACGGTGAGCGGGGCCTCGACGCTGGCCAGGTGGTACGGGCGGTAGAGGGCGAAGTAGGGGCCCTTGCCCATCTGCAGGTAGGACAGCTCGTGGTTGACGTAGGGGTCGTCGGTGCGGACGACGACGAACACGCCGGGGGCGACCGGGCCGGTGCAGTAGTCCACGACACCGGCCTTCTCCAGCACGCCGCCGTCCTCGACCAGGGCGAAGGTGTCCTGCAGGGTCGGGACCGTCGACGCCGGGCCGTGCATGCCGCGGGTGGAGACGCCCAGGCCCGTGGTGTTGGCCAGCGCGGCCATCTCGATCATGGCCTTGGACCCGTCGACGAAGCTGCACAGCATCTTCGGGTTCATGCCCTTGCGCTGCGCCTCCTCGGTGAGGGAGGCCGGGGTCGCCGAGGGGTTGAGCGGGTTGTTCTTGCCCTTGCCCGCCATGACCACCTCCATGGACAGGTCGCGGGCGTAGTCCACGAGGATCTTGCACTCGACGGGCTCGTCGCCGCGGCAGATCGAGTAGATCGCGCCGGTGGACCCGGCCAGGTCGTGCAGCAGCCGGCCGATGGTCACGTCGGACTCGACGTTGAGGGTGGCGATGTGCTTGCCGGCGAGCAGGCAGCGGACGGCGACCTGCGCCCCGATCTCGGGCACGCCGGTGGCCTCGACCACGACGTCGACGGGCAGGTCGGTGAGCAGCGACAGGTCGTCGAGGGCAACGGCGCCCCCGCTCTCGACCACGCGCACGACCTCGTCGAGGTCGTGGCTGATGACCGGCTGCTGGCCGGTGCCGACCAGCGCCTCCGACGCGCGCTCGGCGACGACGTCGACGACGGCGGAGACGTGCACGCCGGTCATCCGGTGGGCCTGGGCGGCGAACCCGCGGCCCATCTGGCCGGCGCCGACCAGCGCGATGCGGACCGGACGGCCGCGCTCGGCCGCCAGCGCGGCCAGACGGGAGCTGTAGCTCATGAGGCGTCCTCGGGGGTGGCGACCGGACCGGCCGGTCGCAGGATGCGGAAGGTGTCGCCCGGCTGGGGCAGCACGAGGGTGCCGACGGGGAGGTTGCAGTCACCGGGCATGTCGGCCTCGGTGGCGCCGTTGGCCTTGAAGTCGATGTGGCCGAGGTTCACCAGGTTGGCCTCGACCACCGCGCCGACGGCGAGCACGGGGATGCGGGTGCCCCCCAGCTCGACGACGTCGCCGGGGCGGGGGCCGGCGCTGGCCACCGTCGGTTCGTGCAGGGCGGAGAAGTCGTGCAGCTCGGCCGGGGAGTCGGCGCCGAAGAGGACCAGGATGCCGTGGTCCCCGACGAACATGCCGACCTGCTCCCCGACCTTGGTGACGGTGGAGGAGTAGAGGACCTGCTCCTCCACCGTCACCTCGGGGGCGGTCACTTCTCGACCACGTCCGCGACGCCGACACCCGAGACGAAGATGTCCTCCTTGATGAAGGAGGCCAGCGGGCCCGACGGCGACGTGGCGTGCACGTCGACGGTCATGACCTTCTTCATCGGGTAGACGCCGACGCGGGCGGTACCGCCGCAGTCGATGACGGCCACGGCGATCTTGTCGAACGGGGCGGAGCTCTTGAAGCCGTCGAAGGCCTCGCCACCGGTCAGCTCGGCGATCTTGGCGGCCACCGGGTGGATGCCGCCGCCGGTGACGCTGTAGATCAGCGGACGGTCGGCGGTCGGGGTGATGGTGAGGGGGCCTCCCCAGCCACCGCGGCCCTTGCTGATGGTGACGGACTTGTAGTCGGGCATCTCGTGCTCCTCTTCGTTGCGGGTGGTGCAGGGGTGGGTCAGTTGGACGAGTACAGCCCGAAGCTGGCGAAGTAGGCCAGCACGACCGCGATCGGCCCGGTGATCAGGCGGCTGAACAGCACCGCCGGGACGCCGGCCTCGACGGTCTCCGGCTCGGCCTCGCCGAGGGCCAGGCCGACGGGGATGAAGTCGCAGCCGACCTGGGGGTTGATCGCGAACAGGGCGGGCAGCGCGTACTGCGGCGGGATGTCCCCGGCGCCGATGCGGTTGCCCAGCAGGACGCCGACGACCTGCGCGATGACCGCGCCGGGGCCGAGGACCGGCGACAGCACCGGGATGGCGCAGAAGATGCAGATCGCCAGCAGGCCGAACAGGTTCGACGCCAGGGGGGCGACGACGTTGGCCAGGGCGTTGCCCAGGCCGGTGTAGTTCACGATCCCGACGATGACCGAGACGAAGGCCATGAACGGGATGATGTTGCGGATGACGGTGTCGATGGTGTCGCGGCCGGCCTGGTAGAGGACGCCGACGACGCCGCCGACGGCCTTGCCGACCCGGACCAGGACGCTGCTGGCCTTGCTCGCGGCGCCGCCGCTCTTCGACGGCTTCTCGGTGGTTGCGGTGCTCACGCCACGGCTCCTTCGGTGCGGGTGTTGCGGGCCAGCAGACGGGCGGTGATGAGCTCGGTGACCACACCGCGGATGAGGATGACGACCAGGCCGACGAGCAGGAACCGGACGGCGAGGTCACCCAGGCCGAAGCCCAGGGTGGTGATGCCGGCGGCGATGCCGTAGTAGACGAACAGCTCACCGGGGTTGGCGTGCGGGAACAGGCCCAGGATCGGGTGCACGAAGCTGACCGAGGAGTCGTAGAAGGCGGGCTTGTACTTCTCCGGCAGGAACCGGCCCATCGTGTAGCACATGGGGTTGGTCAGGAAGAAGACCGAGAGCACCGGCAGCACCAGGTAGCGGACCGGGTACCACTGGATGCCGGGGCGGGCGGCCATCTCGCCGAAGCGCTCGATGCGCTCCACGCCGATGGCGCGGACCAGGGCGTTGACGGCGGTGAGCAGGACGATGAGCAGCGGGATGATCCCGGTGAGCAGGCCGACGAAGTTGTCGGCCCCTGCCTGGAAGAGGCCGATGAACCACTCGGCGGCGTGCGCCAGGACACCGAAGAAACCGGTGGGGTCCTGGGCCTGCGAGGTGTCCGTGGCTGCCAGAACTGACATGCGGGCGTCCCTCCTGGGAGGCGGTGCGGGGGTGGGGTGGGGGTGCGTGCGGGCACGGCGGGGAGACCGGGCCCGGGGTGCGGTGGGTCGGTCGAGCGGCGGAGCGGTGGTGGTGCGGGGTGGGACCCCGGCGGGTCACGCCGGGCTGGACACCCCCGCGGGGGTGGTGGCCGTCGTCCCGGTGGTGCTGGTGGCGCCGGGACGGCCGGCCAGGGCGACGCGGAGCATCTCCGCGGCCTGTCGAGCGGCTGCGCGCTCGGGCTTGGTGAGGCCCTCGAGGGGCCGGTCGCCGGCGACCACCGACAGCCGGACGCCGACGAGGGCGTCCAGGGGGGTCGGCCGGGCGAAGGTGGTGAACCCGCGCAGGGTGAAGGCGCCGGTGATGCGCTTGTCGGCGACGGCGATGGCCACGAAGGCGACGCCGCCGCGGTAGCGCTTGCCGCCCTTGCCGACGGCCGTGGCACCCAGCGGCCGCAGCCGGCGCAGCTCCTGCGCCCAGGCGGTGGTCTGCTTGCTGGTCAGCCACAGCTGCAGGACGGTGCCCAGGATGACGGGGACCAACAGGAACGCCCAGCTCATCGCTGCGCCTCGCTCTCGTGGGTGTCGGACGTGCGGTCGGTGTCGCGGGTCAGCGCCAGCACGGCGCGGGCCAGGCTCTCGTCGCACACCAGGACGTCGACCAGGTGCCCGCGGAGGGCCCCCAGGACGCCGGCGGCCTTGACCCGGCCGCAGGCGACGCCCACGACGGTCGGGATGGCGGCGAGGTCGGAGAGGGTCACGGCCAGCACCCGCTCGTGCACGGCGCCGAGGACGGGGTTGCCGTCGGCGTCGAAGTAGCGGGCGGCGATGTCGCCGACGGGGGCGGCCTTGCGCAGCTGCGAGGCCTCCTCGGCGTCCAGCGCGAGCGCGGTGAGGATGGCCGCCGAGGAGCCGTGGGCCGGGGTGCCGATGCCGACGAAGGCGATGTCGGCGCGGCGGGCCTCGGCGAGGGCCTGCTCGACGCTGGCCTCCTCGGCGAGGGCGTCGCGGGCGGCGGCGGTGGTGAGGGTGGCCGGGGCGTGCAGGTAGCGGTAGGTGGCCCCCAGCCGGGAGGCGAGCTCGCGGACCAGCTCGTGGCCGGAGACCTCGTTCTCCACGGCGGACAGGCCGCCGACCAGCTGGACCAGCTTGACCGCGTAGTCGTGCTCGGCGGTGGTGTGCCAGACCATCGACTGCAGGGCGCTCCCCCACGACAGCGCGACGGTCATGCCGTCGCGCAGCTCGTCGAGCAGCAGCCGGCCGGCCTGGACGCCGACCTGCTGGTCGGCGTCGCCGACGGCGGTGCGCTGCGCGACGCGGACGGCGCGCAGCCCGAACCGGCTGCGCAGCGCCTCCTCGAGCTCGCGGTCGCGGCCGGCCGGGTCGTTGACCCGGATCTCGACGACACCCTGCTCGACGGCGGAGGCCAGCATGCGGGAGACGTTGCTGCGGCTGGTGCCCAGCCGCTGGGCCACCTCGGCCTGCGACTGGTTCTCCAGGTAGTACAGGCGGGCCGCGGCCACCAGGAGCTCCAGATCACGAGGAGCAGGCATCGTCACCTCCGTTCACGTCGTCCGCACTGTTGTGCGGGATGTTGCGCGACGCACAGTGGCATGTGACTGGGACCACCCGCAAGTACTCATCGCACTATTTCTCAAGATTTCTGCACATCTGTGCACACGGACCCCACGGTCCGTTCCCGGGCACGCCGAGGCCCCGGGCGCGGCGGCGCTGCCGCGACCGGGGCGGGCCCTCCCGGGACGTCGTCGGCCCGGGAGGGGGCACGGGGCCACCGCCGGCCGGCCGGCGGTGTCGGGGCGCGCTGCGCCCCGGTGGGTCAGCCCAGGTCGTCGGCCATGAGGGCCAGCAACCGGGCACCGTCGGCGCCGTCCCCGACCCGGTGGTCGACGGTCAGGCCGGCGGTGACCACCAGCGCGGTGCCGATGCCGCCGGGGACGGCGACCGGGCGGCGGCTGATCGCGCCGAGGGCGAGCACGCTGCCCTGCGGCGGGGTGATCAGGGCCTGGAACCGGTCCACGCCGAAGCCGCCCAGGTTGGACAGGCTGGCGTTGGCCACCCCCTGGTGCGCGCCGTCGATCTTGCCCGTCCGGGCGCCCTTGGCGACCGCGCGCAGGTCCTCGTCGAGCTTGCGCGGGTTCTGGCTCTCCGGGGAGGTGAAGGTGGGCACCATCAGCCCCTCCGGGGTGTCCACCGCCAGTGCGACGACCGGCCCGCCGGTGGGCACCGCGCTCTCGCCGTCCCACCGGTCGAGCAGGCGGGGCACCTGCAGCAGCGCACGGGCGTAGCTCTGCAGCAGCACCGTGGTCCAGGACAGCCCGTCGCGGTGCTCGTCGGCGGTGTCGAGCACCAGGTCCCGCCAGACCGTGAACTGCGGGATGGCCGCGCTCTCGGTCATCTTGCGGGCCACGGCGCGGCGGACGGCGGCGACCTTGGCGCTGACCTGCCCCGCGGCCGGGGCAGCTGCCGCCACCGGCGCGGGCGCCGGTGCGGGGGCCGGGGCCGGGGTCGGCTCGGGTGCGGCGGCCGGCTGCGCCTGCGCCGCGGCGCGCTTGCGCTGCGGCGGGGTCAGCGGCCGGGCCGGCGCGGCGGCCGGGGCCCCGGCGGCCGGCACCTCCGCGACCGGCTGCGCAGCGGCGTCGATCGCGCCCTGCACGTCGGCGATCGAGACCACCCCGCCGGGGCCGGTCGGCGCGATGGACCGCAGGTCGACGCCCGCGCCGGCCGCCATCGCCCGGGCCTTCGGCACTGCGGCGACCGGGCCGCCCGGCGCCGTCCCCGTGCTGCCCGTGGCGGGCGCGGGGGCCTGCTCCGGCTCGGGGGTGGGCGCGTCTGCGCCGGCGGACCCGAGCTCGTCGCCGGCGGCGGCGGGCTCGGTGGTGTCGCCGAAGTCGAGCAGGTCGGTGAAGGAGTCGCCGTCGGCCTCGATCCAGCCGATGGGCTCGCCGACGGGCACGATGCCCGACTCGTGGACGATCTCCACCAGCGTGCCCGTGGCCGGGCTCTCCACCTCCATGTCGACCTTGTCGGTGAGGACCTCGCAGATCACGTCACCGGAGGCGATCTCGTCGCCGACGCCGATGGACCAGTGGGACAGCTCGCCCTCGGTCATCGTCATCGACATCTTGGGCATGCGGACGGGCACACGCGCCACGGCTCAGGCCTCCTGGGCGGCGAGGGTGCGGGCGGTGGACACGATGTCGTCCAGCTGCGGGACCATGGCCGACTCCAGGGCCGGGGCATAGGGCATGGGGGCGTCGAGCCCGCACAGCCGCTTGATGGGCGCCTCGAGGCTGTAGATGGCCGACGAGCCGGCGATCCGGGCGGCGATCTCGCCCATGTAGCCCACGTGGCCCGGGGCCTCCTGGACCAGCAGCACCCGGCCGGTGCGGCGGACGGCGTCCAGGATCGGGGCCTCGTCCAACGGCGTCAGGGTGACCGGGTCGACGACGGTGGCCTCGATGCCCTCGGCGGCCAGCCGCTCGGCGGCCTCCAGGCTGCGGTTCACCATCACGCCGGTCGCCACGATGGTCAGGTCGGCGCCCTCGCGGCGGACGACGGTCCTGCCCAGCGGCACGCGGTCGGCGCCGGCGGGGACGACGCCCTTGGTGCGGTAGAGCAGCTTGTGCTCCAGGAACACGACCGGGTTCGGGTCGTCGATGGCGGCCAGCAGCAGGCCCTTGACCTCCGACACGGTGCTGGGCATGACGACCTTCAGGCCGGGCACGTGGGCGAACCACGCCTCCAGGCTCTGCGAGTGCTGCGCCGCGGCGCCGGTGCCCGAGCCCAGGGGCGTGCGCAGCACCATCGGCACCGACACCGCCCCGCCCAGCATGAAGTGGATCTTGGCGGCCTGGTTGACGATCTGGTCCATCGCCTGGCAGGTGAAGTCGGAGAACTGGATCTCCACGATCGGCCGCATGCCGGCCAGCGCGGCGCCGACGGCGGCACCCACGATGCCGAGCTCGGAGATGGGGGTGTCGCGCACCCGCTCCTTGCCGAAGCGGTGCACCAGGTCACCGCTCACGCCGAACGCGCCGCCGTAGACCCCGACGTCCTCGCCCAGCATGAACACCCGGTCGTCGGCGGCCATCGCCTCGGCGAGGGCCTCGCGGATCGCCTCGGAGTAGGTCATCTCGCCGCGCTCGGCGGCGGTGTTCCCGGCGGTGTTCTCGGCGGTGTTCTCGGCGACGGCGGTCATCGGGTCACGTCCTGGGTGTCGGCGGGGGCGAAGACGGCGTCGAGCAGGTCACCGGGGTCGGCGTCCACCCCGGCGTTGGCCTCGCGCACGGCGTTCTTGATGGCCTCGGTGGCCTCGTCGCGGGCGGCCGCGACGTCTGCGGCGGTGAGCAGACCGGACCCGGTCACCGTGGTCTCGAAGGCCAGGATCGGGTCGCGCTCCCGCCACTCCGCGATCTCCTCGCGGGTGCGGTAGAGGTTCTTGTCGCTCTTGCTGTGGCCCTTCCAGCGGTAGGTCTCGGCCTCGATGAGGGTCGGGCCGCCACCGCTGCGGGCGCGGTCGACGGCCTCGGCGGCCGCGGCGTGCACCGCGTCGAGGTCGTTGCCGTCCACGGTGACGCCGGGCATGCCGTAGGCGGCGGCGCGCTCGGCGACGTGCGGCACGGCCATCGAGAACTCGGTGGAGAAGCTCATGCCGTACTTGTTGTTCTCGCAGACGAAGACGACCGGCAGGTCCCAGATCGCGGCCAGGTTCAGGCCCTCGTGGAAGGCGCCCTCGTTGGTGGCGCCGTCGCCGAAGAAGCTGGCGACCACGCGGTCCTCGCCGCGCATCTTGTACGCCAGCGCCGCGCCGGCGGCGATCGGGATGCCGCCGCCCACGATGCCGTTGGCGCCGAGGTTGCCCGTGGCGACGTCGGCGATGTGCATCGAGCCGCCGCGGCCGCGGCAGTAGCCGCTCTCCTTGGCCAGCAGCTCGGCCATCATCCGGGTCAGGTCGGCGCCCTGGGCGATGCAGTGGCCGTGGCCGCGGTGGGTGCTGGTGATGGCGTCGCGCTCGCGGAGGGCCAGGCACACACCGGTCGCGCTGGCCTCCTGGCCGATCGACAGGTGCATGGTGCCGTGCATCAGACCGCGGGCGAACAGGTCGTCCACGGCCTCCTCGAACCGGCGGATCTTCCACATGGTGGCCAGCGAGGTGCGGGCGGTCACGGGGTCGGCGGACGGCGCGACGGGACGTCCGTCCTGGACAGGCGGCTGGTGCGCGATGGCAGTGATGACGAACTCCCTGGTCTGCACGTTTGTGACAACGGTCTTCACGTCTGCTCACGGCAATGTAGGGGTGCCCCTCGGTGTGACGCAAGCCCCTCCGCGACGAGCGGGTCGGGGCGAGCCCCAAGGGCTGGATGTGCTTGACGCCACAGCGTGCATGCCCCACAGTCTCGTCGCACACACGACCGTGTGTACGCACCAATGTGCAGACGCACGCCTGGAGGCCTGATCGTGAAGAAGAAGGTGCTGGTCATCTGCGGGACCGGCGTGGCCACGTCGACCGTCGTCGCAACCAAGATCCGCGAATCCCTGACCTCGAGGGGACTGGACGTCGACGTCGCGCAGGGGAAGGTCATGGACCTGCTCTCCGGCAGTGCGCAGGCCGACCTGATCGTCGCCACCACCCAGATCCCCGACTCGGTGACCATCCCCGTCGTCGCCGGCCTGCCCTTCCTCACCGGCATGGGGGTCGACGCCGTCCTCGACGACATCGCCGCCCGCCTGTCCGCCTGACCCCGCACCCCACCTCGAGAGAGCCCCGGAGACCGCCATGCAAGACGCCCTCAAGGCCATCACGTCCTACTTCAACGACGTGGGTGCGGCCGTGGTCCTGCCCATCCTCATCACGATCCTGGCCATCGTCCTGGGCCAGAAGGCCAGCCGGGCCGCCCGCTCCGGCGTGCTCATCGGCATCGGGTTCATCGGTGTGGGCCTGGTCATCGGTCTGCTGTTCGCCCAGGTGAGCCCGGCCGCGCAGGCGCTGGCGCAGCGCTTCGACGTCGACCTCGGCATCGTCGACGTCGGCTGGCCCTCCAGCGCCGCCATCGCCTTCGGCTCCACCGTGGGTGCCCTGATCATCCCGTTCTGCCTGGTGCTCAACGTCGTCCTGCTGCTGGTCGGCCTGACCCGGACCTTCGACATCGACCTGTGGAACTACTGGCACTTCGCGCTGTCGGGCGCCCTCGTCGCGGCCGTCAGCGACAACCTCTGGCTGGGCCTGGCCACCGCGGGCGTCTCGATGGTCGTCACCCTGGCGTTGGCCGACTGGTCCGCCCCGCTGGTGCAGAAGTACTTCCAGTTCCCCGACATCTCGTTCCCGCACGCCACGGCGGCTCCCTACGCGGTCTTCGCCATCCCGCTCAACTGGCTCTTCGACCGCACCCCCGGCCTGCGCAACCTGCACGCCGACCCGCTGTCGATCCAGAAGCGGTTCGGCGTCTTCGGCGAGTCGATGTTCCTCGGCCTGGTCATCGGCCTCGTGCTCGGTCTGGCCGGCTACGGCTTCGACGACCCGCGCGCGGACTCCATCTCGATCCTGACCCTGGGCATCAACGTCGCGGCGATCATGCTGCTGCTGCCCCGCATGGTCGCGATCCTCATGGAGGGCCTCATCCCCGTCTCCGAGGCCGCCCGTGAGTTCCTCGCCAAGCGCTTCCCGGGCAAGAAGTTCTACATCGGCCTGGACGCCGCCCTCGCCGTCGGCCAGCCGGCCGTGCTGGCCACCGCCCTGCTGCTCGTGCCGATCACCATCGTGCTGGCGATCGCGCTGGCCCCGGTCGGCAACCAGGTGCTGCCCCTGGTCGACCTCGCGACCATCCCCTTCATCATCGCGATCATGGTGCCGATCTTCCGCGGCAACATCGTCCGCTCGGTCATCGGCGGCGCGCTGGTGATCGGCGGCGGTCTGTTCGTCGCCACCGCGATCTCCGGCACCTTCACCCAGGTCGCCACCGAGTCCGGGTTCACCAACGAGCAGGGCGCCTCGCGCATCTCCTCGTTGGTCGACGGCGCGAACCCGCTGACCGGCCTGCTCACCTGGCTGGGCAGCATGGGCGCGGTCGGCGTCCTGGTCGGCGCCGTGCTCAGCATCGTGCTCGCCGCGGCCATCTCCCGGGTGGTCAGGCGCCGCGACCGGGCCGAGGCCGCCGAGGTCGAGGCCACCGCGGCACCGCAGGCCACGGCGTGATCAGCACCCTCACCGAGGACCTCGCCCTGGTCCGCCCCGAGGTGACGGGCACGGAGGACCTGCTCCGCCTGATGGCGGAGCGGGCCCGCCGGGCCGGGCGGGTGCACGACACCTTCGCCGACGCCGTGGTGGCCCGGGAACAGCGGTTCCCGACGGGGCTGCCGACGCCTGTCCCCGCCGCCATCCCGCACACCGACGCCGGCCACGTCGCCGAGGCCGGCGTCGTGGTGGCCCTGCTGGCCCGGCCGGTCGAGTTCACCGAGATGGGCTCGACCGACCGCACGGTACCGGCCGAGCTGGCCGTGATGCTGCTGGTCACGGACCCCGACGAGCAGGTCACCGCGCTGGGTGAGGTCATCGCGGTGCTGCAGGACCCGGCGCTGGCGCAACGCCTGGCTGAGGTCGAGCACCCCGCTGACCTCGTCCGGGCCCTGCGACCGGCCGGCTGAACCGGCGGAGCTGCCGGGTGGTCCCCCTCCTCCGGCAGCTCCGCCCCACGCCCCACCGGTGTGGGGCACCATTCCAGGGGCGGACCGGCCCGAGCCGGGTCGCCCGACCGAGAGGATCGCCCGTGCCCGCGCCCCGCGACGCCGAGACCCTGGTGGCGGCTGCCCGGATGTACTACGTCGACGCCCTCTCCCAGGCCGAGGTCGCCGTCCGGTTGGGCACCAGCCGCAGCAACGTGTCCCGGATGCTGGCCGCGGCGGTCGAGCAGGGCATCGTCGAGGTCCGCATCAACGACCCCGCCGGCCGCGACCGCGACCTGGAGGAAACCCTCCGCCAGCACTTCGACCTGCACGCAGTGCGGGTCACCCAGCGCACCACCCTCGGCAACCCGCAGGTCGAGGTCGGCACCCAGGCCGCCCGCTACCTGCTGAGCGAGGTGGCCGACGGCATGACCGTCGCGCTGTCGTGGGGCAGCGCCCTGCAGGCGATGGTCTGGCAGACCAACCCGGTCCGCGACCACGCGGTGCACCTGGTGCAGCTCGTGGGCGGGCAGTCGGCGGTGGAGAACGAGGTGTCGGGCCACGAGCTCGTCCGCGAGCTGGCCTCCCGGCTGGGCGCCAGCTACGAGTACCTGCACGCCCCGGCCACGCTGACCAGCTCCCTCGCCCGCGACTCGCTGGCCCAGGAGGCCTCGGTCGCACAGGCGCTCGCCCGCGCCCGGCGCGCCGACATGGCTTTCGTCGGCATCGGCTCGCCCGATCACGGGTCGTCCCAGGCGGTGCTGGAGTCCTTCGCCCTGGAGGGCGCCGACGCCGAGCAGGTGCGGGCCGCCGCCCCCGTCGGCGACATCGCCTCGCGCTACTTCGACGCCGACGGCGCCCCGGTGATGGGTGCGGTGCACGACCGCGTGCTGGCCCTGACCCTGGAGGAGCTGACCGCCATCCCCGTCGTCGTCGGTGTCGCCTGCGGCCGGGTCAAGACCGACGCCGTCCTCGGCGCGCTGCGCGGCGAGCTGGTCGATGTCCTGGTGTGCGACGAGACCCTGGCCCGCGCCGTCCTGGCCCGCGACCGCAGCGGTCGCCCCGGCCGCGACGTCGCCTGAGCCTCAGCCCCGGGGGACCACCAGGGCGGTCGCGACGGCGGCCAGGCCCTCGCCGCGTCCGGTCAGGCCGAGCCGGTCGGTGGTGGTGGCCGACAGCCGGACGACGGCGCCCAGCGCGCCGGACAGCGCGGCCACGGCCTCCTCGCGGCGGGCGCTCATCCGCGGGGTGTTGCCGACCAGCTGGACGGCGACGTTGCCGACCTCGAACCCGGCACCGCGCACCAGCCGGGCGGTCTCGGCCAGCAGGGTGAGCCCCGACGCGCCGGCGTACTCGGGACGCGAGGTGCCGAACACCCCGCCCAGGTCGCCCACCCCCGAGGCGCTCAGCAGCGCGTCGCAGGCGGCGTGGGCCACGACGTCGCCGTCGGAGTGCCCGGCGAGCCCCGCCTCCGCACCGGGCCAGTGCAGGCCCGCGACCCAGAGCGGTCGACCCGCCTCCAGGGCGTGCACGTCGACCCCGATCCCCACCAGCGGCAGCTGCATGCGCGCAGTCTCCCCGACGCACGAGGGGCCCCCGACCACGTGGTCGGGGGCCCCTCGGTGCGAGCGGTGCGGGAGGTCAGCTGGCGAGGACCTCGTCGAGGAGGACCTCGGCCTTGTCCTCGTTGGTGCCCTCGGCGAGCGCGAGCTCGCTGACCAGGATCTGGCGGGCCTTGGACAGCATCCGCTTCTCCCCGGCCGACAGGCCGCGGTCCTTGTCGCGGCGCCAGAGGTCGCGGACGACCTCGGCCACCTTGTTCACGTCACCGGAGGCCAGCTTCTCGAGGTTGGCCTTGTAGCGGCGCGACCAGTTGGTCGGCTCCTCGGTGTGCGGGGCGCGCAGGACCTCGAAGACCTTGTCCAGGCCCTCCTGTCCCACGACGTCGCGGACGCCCACGATCTCGGCGTTGTCGGCCGGGACGCGTACGGTCAGGTCGCCCTGGGCGACCTTGAGCACGAGGTACGACTTCTCGACGCCCTTGATCGTGCGCTGCTCGATCGCCTCGATGAGCGCTGCGCCGTGGTGCGGGTAGACGACGGTCTCGCCGACAGTGAAGCCCATGTGTGTGTGACCCCTTTCGCTGTCGCCCAGAATACCACGGGACGGGGGCGCAAGAACTGGTTGGTCCTGCCAAACGTGCAGGTCAGGGGCTCGTCGCTGGTCAGGGAGGGGTTGACAGAGGGGTGGTTGGTGTGCGTGTGCCGGGCGATCGGCCGCGGTCGGGGCCTGTGCGCACCGTCACCGCGATGGCCCTGGCTACCCATCTCGGGCCCACCGTCGCGGTCACCGCGGTGGCCACCCTGCTCGCCGTCGCCTCGGGCGCCGGGCCGGGCCGCACCGTGCTCGTGGGCCTGGCGGTGCTGGCCGGGCAGGCCTCCATCGGGTGGAGCAACGACTGGCTGGACGCCGGCCGCGACGCGGCGGTCGCCCGGTCCGACAAGCCCACCGTGCAGGGCCTGGTCACCCCCGCCCGGCTGCGCGCCGCGGCCCTGGCCGCCGTCGTCCTCGCGGTCGTGCTGTCGCTGGCGCTCGGGCCGGCCCCGGGGGTGCTGCTGCTGGGCGTGGTCGCCGGCGGCTGGGCGTACAACGCTGGCCTGAAGCGGACGGCGGCCTCGATGCTGCCCTACCTCGTGGCCTTCGGTCTGCTGCCCGCCGGCGTCGTGGCCGCGGCGCCGGGGACGCCGGTCGCGCCGTGGTGGCTGGTCGCCGCCGGGGCCCTGCTGGGCGGCGCGGCGCACCTGGCCAACGTCGCCCCCGACCTGGAGGACGACGCCGCCACCGGCGTCCGCGGTCTGCCGCACCGGCTCGGGGCCACCGTGTCCGCGCTGGTCGCCGCCGGGCTGCTGGGGGCGGCGTCGCTGGTGCTGGTCCTCGGTCCGGCCGGGCCCCCGACGGTCGTCGGCTGGGTCGCGCTGGTGGTCGCCGTCCCCGCGCTGGTGGTCGCCGCCCTGGCCGGCACCGCCCGGTTCCGCGCCGCGGCATTCCCAGCCGTGATGGCGCTGACCGTGGTCGACGTCGTCCTGCTGCTGGTGGGCGGCGGGTCGGTTCAGTAGGGGGCGGTCCCCCGCTGCTGCTCCTGCTCGACGACGGCCTCCCGGTCCTTGAGGCGGCGCAGGCCGGCCAGCGGCTGGGCCATCCGCCGGTTGCCGGCCAGGGTGTCCTCGACCCGGTCCAGGAAGCCCCAGTAGCCGGCGGTGAACGGGCAGGCGTCCTCGCCCAGGCGCTTCCTCGGGTCGTACCGGCAGCCGCCGCAGTAGTCGCTCATCCGGTCGATGTAGGCCCCGCCCGCGGCGTAGGGCTTGGTGGCCAGCACCCCGCCGTCGGCGTGCTGGCTCATGCCGACCACGTTGGGCACCATCACCCAGTCGTAGGCGTCGACGAAGGTGCGGTGCATCCAGTCGGTCATCGCCAGCGGCTCGATGCCCCGCTGCAGGGCGTAGTTGCCCAGCACCATCAGCCGGGGGATGTGGTGCACCCAGCCGCGCGAGCGCAGGTCGCCGACCACCCCGGACAGGCACGCCGCGTCCAGCTCGGCGGTGTCCAGCTCGGCCATCCAGGCGGGCACCTCGGCGTGGGCGTCCAGCGCGTTGCCGTGCCGGTAGTCCCGGCCCAGGTGCCAGTAGAGGTGCCAGATGTAGTCCCGCCAGCCCATCACCTGCCGGACGAACCCCTCGACGGAGTTCAGCGGCAGGCCCTCGTCGCGGTAGGCCTGCTCGGCGCGCTGCACCACCTCGGCGGGGTCGACCAGGCCCAGGTTCATCGGCGCCGACAGCAGCGAGTGCGCCAGCCACGGCTCGTCGGCCAGCATCGCGTCCTCGTGCGGGCCGAACGCGGCCAGCCGGTGGGCCAAGAAGTCCCGCAGCCGGTGCAGGGTCTCCCGCCGGGTCACCGGGAACAGCCGCGGGCCGTCGTCGCCCACGAAGGACACGTCGCCGTCGGCCACCCACCGGTCGAGGTCGGCGCGCACCTGCTCGTCGATCTCGTCCTCGGCCGGGATCCAGGGCTCCGGGGCCGGGGACCTGCCGTCCCTCGGCGGGGGTTCGCGGTTGTCGTGGTCGAAGTTGTACTTCCCGCCGGTGGGTTCCCGGCCCTCCATGAGGACGTCGTGGTGCTGCCGGGCGGCGCGGTAGAAGTCGTCCATCAGCAGCCGCTTGCCGCCGTCGGTGCCGCGGCCGGTGGCCCAGCGCCGGAAGGTCTGCTCGTCGGTGACGAACCCCCGCGAGGCCAGCACCTGCACGCCCTCGCGGGCCAGCACGAAGTCCCGCGCCGGCCAGGTGGTGGGCGCGCACACGCTCAGCGGCTCGTCGACGGCGTCCAGCGCCTCGGCGTAGGTGGTGGTCTGCAGGAAGCGGGCCTGGTCCCCGAGCTCGGCCGCCCGGTGCCGCAGCGCGGAGAGCAGCAGGTGGGCCTTCTGCCGGTGGAAGCGGCGGCGGCGGAACACCGCCCGCGACTCGACCAGCAGCACCTCCTGGTGCGGGTCGTCGAGGAAGTGCGGGCCGAGCTGGTCGGCGAAGCACCACCGGCGGGTGCCCGGTGCCCGCTCCGGGAAATCCGCCAGTGCCGGGTCGTGCGCAGCCACACCGCTCACCTCCACGCGCGCATCGTGGGCAGACCGATAGGCTCACCGCGACTCGAGTCGACGAAGCCCGGGTGTCCCCGGTGCCGTAGGAGGTCCCCCGCCGTGAACCGCGTTGTGCGCGCCGCCACGATCGGTGTGCTGGTGCTGTCCCCGGTGGCCCTGTCTGCCTGCAGTGCCGGCCAGATCGCCCAGACCGCCACCCAGGACCGCGACATCCGCGGCGGGCAGGCCGACCTGGGCAGCATCCACCTGCGCACCGTCACGACGGCCTACCCGCAGAGCGGGTCCTACGAGGAGGGCGGCGACGCCCGGCTGCTGGTGGCCATCGCCAACTCCGGCTCCGCCGACGACGAGCTGACCGACATCTCCGGCCCCGGCTTCGAGTCCTACGAGGTCACCGACCCCTCCGCCGAGGGCGAGGAGGCCCCGACCGGCTTCACCATCCCGGCCGGCGCCAACGTCTACGTCGGCGAGGGCGGCCCCCAGGTCACGCTGACCGGGCTCACCGAGTCGCTGACCCCGGCCCAGTCGCTCGAGGTCACCTTCACCTTCCGCGACGCCGGCGAGGTCACCCTCCCGGTGCTCGTCGGCACCCCGTCGCTGGACCTGCCGCGCGGCGAGGAGTTCGACTTCCACGAGGAGGAGGGCGGCGCCGCCGAGGGGTGACCTCCGCGGTTCTGTCGTACCCCCGCGCCACCATGGGCGCGTGCCACCCACGGTCGTGAAGTCCCGCCCCGCCCACCGCTGCACCGAGTGCGGCGCCACCTCGCCCCGCTGGGTCGGCCGCTGCCCCGAGTGCCAGGCCTGGGGCACCCTCACGGAGGTCGGCGGCGGCGCCTCCGGCGGGCTGCGGGCGGTCGCCCCCGGCCCGGTCACCGGTCGGGCCCGGCCCATCGCGCAGGTCGAGCTGGAGGGCTCCCGCGCGGTGCCCACCGGCATCGGCGAGTTCGACCGCGTGCTCGGCGGCGGGCTGGTGCCCGGTGCCGTGCTCCTGGTGGCCGGTGAGCCCGGCGTGGGCAAGTCCACGCTGCTGCTGGAGGTCGCCCACCGCGTCGCCGAGTCCAACGGTCCCACGCTCGTGGTGTCCGGCGAGGAGTCCGCGGCCCAGGTGCGGCTGCGGGCCGAGCGCATCGGCGCGCTGCACCCGCACCTGTTCCTGGCCGCCGAGACCGAGCTGTCGGCCGTGCTCTCCCACGTCGAGGAGGTCAACCCCTCGCTGCTGGTGCTCGACAGCGTGCAGACCGTCCGCTCCCCCGCCGTCGACGGCACCGACGGCGGCGCCACCCAGGTCCGGGCCGTCGCCAGCGCGCTCACCGGCGTGGCCAAGGCCCGCGGCATGACCGTCATCCTGGTCGGCCACGTCACCAAGGACGGCGCGATCGCCGGCCCCCGCGCGCTGGAGCACCTGGTCGACGTGGTCATCAGCTTCGACGGCGAGCGGCACTCCACCCTGCGCCTGGTGCGGGCCACCAAGAACCGCTTCGGCCCGGCCGACGAGATCGGCTGCTTCGAGATCGGCGACGGCGGCGTGGTCGGCGTGCCCGACCCCTCCCACCTGTTCGTCTCCAAGCGGGCCGCGCCGGTGGCCGGCAGCAGCGTCACGGTGACCATGGAGGGCAGCCGCCCCCTGCTGGCCGAGGTGCAGGCCCTGGTGGCCACCAACAACGGCGGCGGGTCCCCGCGGCGGGCGGTCAGCGGGCTGGACCCACAGCGGCTGGCGATGATCAACGCCGTGGTGGAGCGGCGCGGCGGGGTGCCGCTGGGCGGCTCCGACGTGTTCGCCGCCTCGGTCGGTGGCGTGCGCATCCTGGAGCCCGCGGCCGACATGGCCGTCGCCCTGGCCATCGCGTCCTCGGCCAAGGACAAGGCGCTGCCGGTGGGCATGGTCGCCTTCGGCGAGGTCGGGCTGTCCGGCGAGGTCCGCCGGGTCGGTGGCATCGGGCGCCGGCTGGCCGAGGCCGCCCGCCAGGGCTACACGCTCGCCGTCGTGCCGCCCGACCCCGGGCCGGTGCCCCGCGGCCTGCGGGTGGTGGAGGTGCCCGACCTCGGGGCCCTGCTCAACCGGCTGTTCTGAGCCGGGGCGCGGAGGTCACCGGCCGGTCACGGGGCAACCGCACGGCCCGCCCCGTCCAGGCCGGTCACCTAGACTCGGCCCCGCCGACCCCGCCCACGTCAGGAGCTCACCGTGCCCGCCCTGGACCCCGACGTCGCCCTGCGCGAACTGCTCGGGCGCATCGCCCCGGGCACCGCCCTGCGCGACGGCCTGGAGCGGATCCTGGCTGGTCGCACCGGTGCGCTCATCGTCCTGGGCTACGACGGCGTGGTCGAGTCCCTGTGCACCGGCGGGTTCGCCCTCGACGTGGCGCTGTCGGCCACCCGGCTGCGCGAGCTGGCCAAGATGGACGGCGCGGTCATCGTCTCCGCCGACGGCCTGCGCATCGTCCGGGCCGGTGTCCACCTCATGCCCGACCCGACCATCCCCACCGAGGAGTCGGGCACCCGGCACCGCACCGCGGAGCGGGTGGCCCTGCAGACTGGGTTCCCGGTCATCTCGGTCAGCCAGTCGATGCACATCATCTCGGTGTACGTGGCCGGCCGGCGCTACACCCTCGAGCACCCCACCACCATCCTGGCCCGCGCGAACCAGGCGCTGGCCGCCCTGGAGCGCTACAAGCTGCGCCTGGACGAGGTCGCCAGCACGCTGTCCGCGCTGGAGATCGAGGACCTGGTCACCGTCCGCGACGCGATGAGCGTGAGCCAGCGGCTGGAGATGGTGCGCCGCATCGCCGACGAGATCGAGGGCTTCGTCGTCGAGCTGGGCACCGACGGGCGGCTGCTGGCCCTGCAGCTGGACGAGATGCTCGCCGGCGTCGAGGAGGACCGCGGCCTGCTGGTCCGCGACTACCTGCCCGCCGACGGCCGCCGCACCCCGGCCGGCGAGGAGGTGCTCACCGACCTGCGGGCGCTCACCGCCACCGAGCTGCTCGACCTGTCCGCGGTGGCCCGCTGCTACGGCCTGCCGACCTCCCCCGACGCGCTGGACTCCCCCGTCAGCCCGCGCGGCTACCGGCTGCTCGCCCGGGTGCCGCGGCTGCCGGCCGGCATCATCGACCGGCTGGTCACCCACTTCGGCGGTCTGCAGAAGCTGCTGGCGGCCACCATCGAGGACCTGCTCAGCGTCGACGGCGTCGGCGAGGCCCGCGCCCGCGGCATCCGCGAGGGCCTGTCCCGGCTGGCCGAGACCTCGATCCTGGACCGGTACAGCTAGCCGACGACGAACGCCGCCGGGGCGCCGAGCTTCGTGTCCACCCGGCCCTGCAGCGTGTAGCTGCCCGGCGCCGGGTCGGCCCGGGGCGTGGTGCAGCCCGGGGTGCTGGTCCGTCCGCCCCACTGGACCGGGAAGCTGACCGCCTCCCCGACCGCCAGGGTGCGCAGGTCGCTGCTGACCTCGGGGAAGCAGTCGTTGCTGCCCCACACCCGGGTCCCGGCCGCGTCCAGCAGCACGACCTCGCGCAGCCCGGCGTCCAGGCTGCGGGTGCACGGCACCGGCGAGGTGTTGGTGACGACGAGGGTGAACGTGGGCTTGCTGGCCGCGGTGGCCTGCGGCGCCTCGGGCACCACGTCCACGGCGATCATGTCGTCGGTGCAGGCCTGGCCGGGGGTGTACTGCGGGCCGGCCGGCGCGGTCTCCACGACCGGCGCCGCGGGAGGCTCCGGGACGTCCGTGGGTGCCGGGTCGGGCGCCGGGGTGGCCGGGGGCACCGCGACCGCGGCCAGCGAGGGCACCACCTGCTCCAGCGACGGCACGCCCGGGGCGGTCTCCGTCGCGCCGGCCGTCGCCGTCGTCCCCGCGTCGGGCGCGGCGGTGGCCGAGACCGCCAGCCAGCTGCCGCCGCCGACCACGGACAGCACGGCGCCCAGCACGAGGGCCCGCCGACGCCAGTAGACGCCCGCGGGCAGGTCGCCGACCGGGTGCAGCACGTCGGTGACGGTATCGGCGACCGGCCCCGGTGCCGGAGCGGCTCGCCGAGGGCGTGAGCTGCTGCGACAGCTGGGACACTGGTGCCCCGTGACCACCCCCGTGCCCGGTGACGCCCCCGGTGAGCTGGTCGTCGACTGGTACGCCTCCGCCGCCCGGGACCTGCCGTGGCGGCAGCCGGGGGTCGACGCGTGGGCGGTGCTGGTCAGCGAGGTGATGCTGCAGCAGACCCCGGTGGCCCGGGTGGAGCCGGTCTGGCGGGAGTGGCTGGCCCGCTGGCCCCGGCCCTCGGCCCTGGCCGCCGAGCCCACCGGCGAGGTCATCCGCGCCTGGGGCAAGCTCGGCTACCCCCGGCGAGCCCTGCGCCTGCAGGCCGCCGCGGCCGTGGTCGCCGCCGAGCACGGCGACGTGGTGCCCGACGACGTCGAGGTGCTGGAGTCCCTGCCCGGCGTCGGCAGCTACACCGCGCGGGCGGTGGCCTGCTTCGGCTACGGCCAGCGCCAGCCGGTGGTGGACACCAACGTCCGCCGGGTCGTGGCCCGGCTGGTGCACGGCCGGGCCGAGGCCGCCCCCGCCCGCACGTCCGACCTGGCCGACGTCGCCGCGCTCGCGCCCGCCGACCACGACCGGGCGGTGCGGTTCTCGGTGGCCGTCATGGAGCTCGGCGCGCTGGTCTGCGTGGCCGGGACGCCGCGCTGCGGGGTGTGCCCGGTGCGGCAGGTCTGCGCCTGGCGGCTCGCCGGCTCCCCCGCCCACGACGGCCCGCCGCGGAAGGTGCAGAAGTTCGCCGGGACCGACCGGCAGGTGCGGGGCCGGCTGCTGGACGTGCTGCGCGCAGCCACCGGCCCGGTCGAGCAGCCCGAGCTCGACGCGGTGTGGGAGGACCCGGTGCAGCGCGGCCGTTGCCTGGACTCGCTGCTCGTCGACGGCCTGGTCGTGCAGACCGACGACGGCCGGTTCGCGCTGCCGGGCTGACCCCGGACACGGCGGAGGCCGCCACCCCGGCTGGGGTGGCGGCCTCCGTTCGTGCGGGCCTCAGCTCGCGGACTCGGCCTGGCCGTCCTCGTCGTCGGCGCCCGAGAGGGCCACCGGCGGGGTGTCGGGGACGTCGATCGGCTTGGCCTCACCGCGGAAGGTGAACCTGGCCTTGGTCGGGTCGGTGTCCTCGTCGACGTCCACCACGATGATCTGGCCGGGGGCCAGCTCGCCGTAGAGGATCTTCTCCGAGAGCGCGTCCTCGATCTCGCGCTGGATGGTGCGGCGCAGCGGCCGCGCACCGAGCACGGGGTCGAACCCGCGGGCACCGAGCAGCTTCTTGGCCGCCGGGGTGACCTCGAGCGCCATGTCCTTGTTGCCCAGCTGGCCCTCCACGCGGGCGAGCATGAGGTCCACGATGTGGACGATCTCGTCCTCGGTCAGCTGGTGGAACACGACGATGTCGTCGATGCGGTTGAGGAACTCCGGCCGGAAGTGCTGCTTGAGCTCCTCGTTGACCTTGAGCTTCATCCGGTCGTAGTTGCTCTGGTCGTCGTTGCCGACCTGGAAGCCCAGACCCACGGCCTTCGAGATGTCCCGGGTGCCGAGGTTGGTGGTCAGGATCAGGATCGTGTTCTTGAAGTCCACGATCCGGCCCTGGCCGTCGGTGAGGCGGCCGTCCTCGAGCACCTGCAGCAGCGTGTTGAACACGTCCGCGTGCGCCTTCTCGATCTCGTCGAAGAGGACCACCGAGAACGGCTTGCGCCGCACCTTCTCGGTCAGCTGCCCGCCCTCGTCGTAGCCGACGTAGCCGGGAGGGGCACCGACGAGCCGCGACACGGTGAACCGGTCGTGGTACTCACCCATGTCGATCTGGATGAGCGCGTCGTCGTCGCCGAACAGGAAGTTCGCCAGGGACTTGGCCAGCTCGGTCTTCCCGACGCCCGAGGGGCCGGCGAAGATGAACGACCCACCGGGACGGCGGGGGTCCTTGAGCCCGGCACGGGTGCGCCGGATGGCCTGGCTGACGCTCTTGATGGCCTCTTCCTGGCCGATGATCCGCTTGTGGAGCTCGTCCTCCATGCGGAGCAGACGCGAGGTCTCCTCCTCGGTGAGCTTGAAGACGGGGATGCCGGTCCAGTTGGCCAGGACCTCGGCGATCTGCTCCTCGTCGACCTCGGCCACGACGTCCATGTCGCCGGCCTTCCACTGCTTCTCGCGCTCGGACTTCTCGCCCAGCAGCTGCTTCTCCTTGTCGCGGAGGCTCGCCGCCTTCTCGAAGTCCTGGGCGTCGATCGCCGACTCCTTCTCCCGGCGGACGGCCGCGATGCGGTCGTCGAACTCGCGCAGGTCCGGCGGGGCGGTCATCCGCTTGATGCGCATCCGGGCGCCGGCCTCGTCGATCAGGTCGATCGCCTTGTCGGGCAGGAAGCGGTCGGAGATGTACCGGTCGGCCAGCGTGGCCGCCGCGACCAGGGCCGCGTCGGTGATGCTGATCCGGTGGTGCGCCTCGTAGCGGTCGCGCAGGCCCTTGAGGATCTCGACCGTGTGCGCCAGCGTCGGCTCGGACACCTGGATGGGCTGGAAGCGGCGCTCGAGCGCGGCGTCCTTCTCCAGGTGCTTGCGGTACTCGTCCAGCGTGGTGGCGCCGATGGTCTGCAGCTCGCCGCGGGCCAGCATCGGCTTGAGGATGCTGGCGGCGTCGATGGCGCCCTCGGCGGCACCGGCCCCGACGAGGGTGTGGATCTCGTCGATGAACAGGATGATGTCGCCGCGGGTGCGGATCTCCTTGAGGACCTTCTTCAGCCGCTCCTCGAAGTCACCGCGGTAGCGGGAACCGGCGACCAGGGCGCCGAGGTCGAGGGTGTAGAGCTGCTTGTCCTTCAGCGTCTCGGGCACCTCGCCCTTGACGATGGCCTGGGCCAGGCCCTCGACGGCGGCGGTCTTGCCGACGCCGGGCTCGCCGATCAGCACCGGGTTGTTCTTGGTGCGGCGGGAGAGCACCTGCATGACCCGCTCGATCTCCTTGGCCCGCCCGATGACCGGGTCGAGCTTGGAGTCGCGCGCGGCCTGGGTGAGGTTGCGGCCGAACTGGTCGAGGACCAGCGAGGTCGACGGGGTGCCCTCGGCGGGCCCGCCGGCGGCGGCGGGCTCCTTGCCCTGGTAGCCGCTCAGCAGCTGGATGACCTGCTGGCGGACGCGGTTGAGGTCGGCGCCCAGCTTCACCAGGACCTGGGCGGCGACGCCCTCACCCTCGCGGATCAGGCCGAGCAGGATGTGCTCGGTGCCGATGTAGTTGTGGCCGAGCTGCAGCGCCTCGCGCAGCGACAGCTCGAGGACCTTCTTGGCGCGCGGGGTGAAGGGGATGTGGCCGGACGGGGCCTGCTGCCCCTGGCCGATGATCTCCTCGACCTGCTGGCGGACGCCCTCGAGCGAGATGCCCAGGGACTCCAGCGCCTTGGCCGCGACACCCTCACCCTCGTGGATCAGGCCCAGGAGGATGTGCTCGGTGCCGATGTAGTTGTGGTTGAGCATCCTGGCTTCTTCCTGCGCCAGGACGACGACCCGTCGGGCTCGGTCGGTGAACCGTTCGAACATCTGCTGCTTCCCCTCTGACCGGCTCGGACGTGCGGTGCTGCTCCCCTCGCGGGGTCCTGCTGACCGACGTCGTCGGTGTCTTCTCCGATGAACGGGGCACCGGTCGTTCCACTGTAGTCGCGGACGACGGGCGCCGGAGCGCCGTCCACACCCCGTGGTGCTGTCGTCCACCCTGCTCAACCCCCGGTCCGGGGCCGGTGTTCCGCACCCGTTACGCCCTCAGCGGACGACGCAGGCCCGGCACCTTCCGGTACCGGGCCTGGCGACGTGCGGGATCGGCCCCCTCGCCGGGCCCCGGACCCCGCGGAGCGTGGTCAGGGGGCGAGGGGGTCCTTGCTCAGTGCGCGGACTCGTAGGCCTCGACGACGCTGGCCGGGATGCGGCCCCGGTCGCTGACCTCGTGGCCGTTCTTGCGCGCCCAGTCGCGGATCGCGCCGGCCTGCTCGCGGTCCATCCGGCCGGCGCCCGAACCGCCGCCGGTGGCCTTGCTGCGGCCGCTCCCGGAGGCGCGCCCGCGGCCGGCGACCTTGCGGGCGGCGCCGACGTACTTGGCGAACACGTCGCGCATCTCGGCGGCGTTCTTGTCCGAGAGGTCGATCTCGTAGGTCGTGCCGTCGAGGGCGAACGTCACCGTCTCGTCGGCGGGGACGTCGTCGTCGAAGTCGTCACTGAGGATGACCTGGACCTTGCGTGCCATTCGAAGCTCCTGCGTTTCGTCGGCCCCCGTGGTGGCCACGTGCATTCCGCCGCGGAATCGGCGGCGGCGGAATTCATTCCACCACACCGCGCCCGACAATGCGCAATTGCGGTGCAGAACTGCTCGCAGGGGTGAGGTGGACCGAATTGTTCAGGAACTGAGCGGACGCACCAGCGGGAAAAGGATGGTCTCCCGGATGCCGAGACCGGTGAGCGTCATCATCAGCCGGTCCATGCCCATCCCCACGCCGCCGGTGGGGGGCATGCCGTACTCCAGGGCCTCCAGGAAGTCCTCGTCGAGCACCATGGCCTCGGGGTCGCCGGCGGCGGCCAGCAGGGCCTGCTGGGTGAACCGCTCGCGCTGCACGACGGGGTCGACCAGCTCGGAGTAGCCGGTGCCGCGCTCGATGCCGCCGATGTAGAGGTCCCACTTCTCGGCCACGCCGGGTGCGCTGCGGTGCGCGCGGGTCAGCGGGGAGGTGTCGGTCGGGTAGTCCACGACGAACGTGGGCGCCTGCAGCGAGTGCTGCACGAGGGCCTCGAAGAGCTCCTCGACGAGCTTGCCGTGGCCCCAGGCGGGGTCGACGCCCAGCTCGACCCGCTCGGCGTGGGCGCGCAGCTGCTCGACCGTGGTGGCGGGGGTGATCTCCTCGCCCAGCGCCTCGGAGGTGACGCCGTAGAGCGACACCTGCGGCCACTCCCCCGACAGGTCGACCTCGGTGCCGTCGTGGTGGCGTGCGGTGTGGTCGCCGAACAGCGCCGCGCACGACTCCTGGACCAGTTCCCGGGTGGTGCGCGCCATGTCCTGGTAGTCGGCGTGCGCCTCGTAGAACTCCAGCATGGCGAACTCCGGCGAATGCGAGGAGTCCGCGCCCTCGTTCCGGAAGTTCCGGTTGATCTCGAACACCCGGTCCAGCCCGCCGACGATGCACCGCTTGAGGAACAATTCCGGCGCGATGCGCAGGTAGAGGTCCAGGTCGAATGCATTCATGTGCGTGCGGAAAGGACGCGCTGTGGCCCCGCCGTGCACGACCTGCAGCATCGGGGTCTCGACCTCGAGGTAGCCCCGCGAGGTGAGCCCGGCCCGGACGGCGGCGTTGACCGCGGCGCGCTGGTGCACGGTGCGGCGGGCCTCGTCGCGCACGATGAGGTCGACGTAGCGGCGGCGGACCCGCAGCTCCTCGCTCATCGGCTTGTGCGCCACCGGCAGCGGGCGCAGCGCCTTGGCGGCCAGCTGCCAGGAGTCGGCGAACACCGAGAGCTCGCCGCGGCGGGAGGTGCCGACCTCGCCGGTGACCAGCACGTGGTCGCCGAGGTCGACGTCGGCCTTCCACGCGGCCAGGGCCTCCTCGCCGACCCGGTCGCGGGAGAGCATCACCTGCAGCTCGGTGCCGCCCTCGCGCAGGGTGGCGAAGCACAGCTTGCCGGTGTTGCGGCTGAAGATGACCCGGCCGGTGACCCCGACGACCTCGCCGGTCATGGTGTCGGCGTCCAGCTCGGGGTGGGCCTCGCGGACGGCGGCCAGCGACGTCGTGCGCGGCACCGAGACCGGGTAGGGCTCCACGCCCGCCTCGCGCAGCCGGTCGAGCTTGCCGCGGCGGACCCGCAGCTGCTCGGGGAGCTCGTCGTCGGGGGTGTCGGTCGGGCCGTCGGTCACCCGGCAAGCCTACGGAGCGGTGGTCAGCGGGTCGCCTGGTGGCGTTCGTGCGCCAGCCGCAGGCCCTGCACGGTGAGGTCGGGGTCGCGCTCCCCCACCGACCGGCAGCTGTCCACCACCAGCGGGTGCAACCCGCCGGTGGCGACCACCACCGGTCCGACGCCGAAGGTGGTCATCAGCTCGGCGGCGACCCGGTCGACCAGGCCGTCGACCAGCCCGGCGAAGCCGAGGACGACGCCGGACTGCAGCGCGGCGACGGTGTTCTTGCCGATCGCCTTCTCCGGGACCGTCAGCTCCACCGAGCGCAGCTGGGCGGCCCGGGCGGCCAGCGCGTCCAGGGACACCTCGACGCCGGGGGCCAGCGCGCCGCCCAGGAAGGCGCCGGTGGGGCCGACGGCGTCCACCGTGGTGGAGGTGCCGAAGTCGACGACGACGACCGGCCGGCCGGTCCCGTCGGGGCGCTTGCCGTACAGCTCGTGCGCGGCCAGCGCGGTGACCACCCGGTCCGCGCCGACCTCGCGGGGGTTGTCCACGTGCAGCGGGACGCCGGTGCGCACGCCCGGGCCGACCAGGGTCACCGGGACGTCGAGCCGGTCCAGCAGCTGGCGCAGCACCGGCAGCAGCTGGGGCACCGTGGAGCAGGCGGCCACGCCGGTGACCTCGGTGTCGCGCAGCAGCCCGCGCCAGACCAGCTGGATCTCGTCGGCGGTGGCCCGGGGCTGGGTGCGCACCCGCCAGCAGCCGGCCACCCGGGCGCCGTCGAAGGTGGCCAGCACGGTGTGGCTGTTGCCGACGTCCACGCAGAGCAGCACGTCAGGCCGTCCGCAGGTCCAGGGCGAGGTCGAGGATCGGCGAGCTGTGCGTGAGCGCACCGACCGAGAGGTAGTCCACGCCGGTCTCGGCGACCGCGCGGGCCCCGGCGAGGGTGAGCCCCCCGGTGGCCTCGGTCTGCGCCCGGCCGCCCACCGCGGCGACGGCCTCGCGGAGGACCTCGGGCGGCATGTTGTCCAGCAGCAGGAAGTCCGCCCCGGCCTCGACGGCCTCGACCGCCTGGGCGACGGTGTCGGCCTCGACCTGCACCGGCACCTGCGGCGCGCGCTCCCGGACGGCGGCGACCGCGGCGGCCACCGAGCCCGCGGCGGCGACGTGGTTGTCCTTGACCATCGCGACGTCGTAGAGGCCCATCCGCTTGTTCGACCCGCCGCCGCAGCGCACCGCGTACTTCTCCAGCGGGCGCAGCAGCGGGGTGGTCTTGCGGGTGTCGAGCACGACCGCGCCGGTGCCCTCGACCGCGTCCACCCAGGCCCGGGTGGCGGTGGCGATGCCCGAGGCGCGGCTGGCGATGTTCAGCGCCGACCGCTCGGCGGCCAGCAGGGCCCGCACGTAGCCGGTGACGGTGAGCAGCACGTCGCCGCGGGCGACCCGGTCGCCGTCGGCCGCGCCGGCCACGAGGGTGGCCGAGGGGGCCAGCCGGGCGAACACCCGGGCGGCGACCGGGAGCCCGGCGACCACGCCGTCGGCCCGGGCGACCAGGTCGGCGGTGCCGCGCTGGGTGGCCGGCACGGTGGCGGCGCTGGTGACGTCGTGGGCCACCGCCTGGTCGGGGGCGTGCGGCAGCGGGCTGCCGCCGGTCAGGTCCTCGGCCAGGGTGCGCTCGACCAGGTCGGTCACCCAGGCCTCGGCCAGGCCCGTGCCGGTCAGGTCACGCGGGTCGGGGCGGTCGGTCACCACTGCACCTCCGGGGGCGTGCCGACCGGGCGCGGGGTGAGCTGCAGGGTGCCGTCGGCGTGCAGCGCGACGTCGAGGTGCACCCGCCAGGCGTCGTCGTCGTCGGGGTGGTCCTCGCGCCAGTGGCAGCCGCGGGTCTCCTCGCGGGCGCCGGCGGCGGCGGTCAGGGCGGTCGCGACGGTGAGCAGGTCGGTGGCCTCCCAGCCGGCCACCCCGGGCTCGGCGGTGCCCAGCAGGCCGGCGATCGCCGCGAGCTCGCCGGCGGCCACGGTCAGCCCGGCGCCGCTGCGCAGCGCACCGACGCGGGCGGACATGGTGGCGGTCAGCCGGCCGCGGGCGGCGGGGTCGAGCAGGCCGTCGAGGGCGGCGACCTGGGGCGGCGCGGGCTGCGGGTCGGGCAGCCCGGCGGCCAGCTCGGCGCCGATCCGGCCGGCGAAGACCAGGCCCTCCAGCAGCGAGTTCGACGCCAGCCGGTTGGCCCCGTGCACGCCGGTGCAGGCCACCTCGCCGCAGGCGTAGAGGCCGGGGACGGTGGTGCGACCGGCCAGGTCGGTGACCAGCCCGCCGGAGGCGTAGTGCGCCGCGGGGGTGACCGGCACCAGCTCGGTGGCCGGGTCGACGCCGGCCTCGCGGCAGCGGGCCACGATGGTCGGGAACCGCTGCTCGAGGCCGGCGACGTGCCGGGCGTCCAGGAACACGTGGTCGGTGCCGTCGCGCAGCTGCACCCTGGTGATGGCCTTGGCCACGACGTCGCGGGGTGCGAGCTCGGCCAGCGGGTGGACCCCGACCATGAACCGCTCGCCGGCCGCGTCGCGCAGCAGCGCGCCCTCGCCGCGCAGCGCCTCGCTGACCAGCGGCTGCTGGCCGCGGGAGTCCGGGCCGAGGTAGAGCGCGGTGGGGTGGAACTGCACGAACTCCAGGTCGGTGGCCACCGCCCCGGCCCGCAGGCCCAGCGCCACGCCGTCGCCGGTGGACACCGAGGGGTTGGTGGTCGAGGCGTACACCTGGCCCATCCCGCCGGTGGCCAGCACGACCGCCCGGGACCGGACCGCGCCGACGCCGTCGGCGCTGCCCTCGCCCAGCACGTGCAGGGTGACCCCGGCCGCGCGGCCGGCGGCGTCGGTGACCAGGTCGAGCACCATCGCGTGCTCGACCAGGGTGATGCCGGGGTCGGCGAGCACCGCGGCGTGCAGCGCCCGCTGCACCTCCGCACCCGTGGCGTCGCCGCCGGCGTGCACGATCCGGTCGGCGTGGTGGCCGCCCTCGCGGGTGAGCAGCAGCTCGCCGTCGGGCCCGCGGTCGAAGGCGGCGCCCCAGGCCATCAGCTCGCGCAGCCGGTCGGGGCCCTCGGTGACCAGGGCGTGCACCGCGTCGGGCTCGCACAGCCCGACGCCGGCGGTCTCGGTGTCGGCGGCGTGCGCGGCCGGGGAGTCGGTGGCGGCGAGCACCGCGGCGATGCCGCCCTGCGCCCACCGCGTCGAGCCGTCGTCCACCTCGACCTTGGTGACGACGGCGACGGACAGGCCGGCCGCGCGGGCGTGCAGCGCGACGCAGAGCCCGGCGACGCCGGACCCCACCACGCAGACGTCCGCGGTCAGCTCCCACCCGGGCACGGGCGCGGCCAGCCGCGACGGCAGCCGGGTGGCCAGCGGGGGCCCCACGACCGGGCCGGCGAGTGTCACCCGCGGACCGTATCCCCCCGGACCAGGCCGTTGCCCGCGACGCCGGGCGGCGGGGTCGCCGGGTCGCTGCCCAGCTCCACCACGCGGTTGTCGGCGTCGACGTGCACGACCCTGGGCAGGAAGGACTTCGCCTCCGTCTCGTCCATCAGGCCGTAGCTGATCAGGATGACCAGGTCGCCGGGGTGCACCAGGTGCGCGGCGGCGCCGTTGATGCCGATGACGCCGCTGCCCCGCTCGCCCGGGATGGTGTAGGTCTCCAGCCGGGCGCCGTTGGTGACGTCGACGATGGCGACCTGCTCGCCGGGCAGCAGGTCCGCGGCGTCGAGCAGGTCCTCGTCCACGGTCACCGACCCGACGTAGTGCAGGTCGGCCTGGGTGACCGTGGCCCGGTGGATCTTGGACTTGAGCATCGTGCGCATCATCGGGGCTCCCCCAGGGTCACGGCGGTGTTGTCGATCAGTCGGGTGCTGCCGGCGCGGGCGGCGACCAGCAGGCGGGCCGGGCCGGCGGACGGCGCCGGGCCCAGGTCGGGGTCGGTGAGGGCCAGGTAGTCCGGCGCCAGCGAGGGCTCGCCGTCCAGCACCCGCCGGGCGGCGGCCAGCACGGCGTCGGCGCCCTGGGGCCCGGCGGCGGAACCGGAGCGCAGCGCGGCGGAGATCGCCGCGGCGGCCGAGCGCTGGGCCGGGTCGAGGTAGCGGTTGCGGGAGCTCAGCGCCATGCCGTCGTCCTCGCGGACGGTGGGGACGCCGACCACCTCGACGCCCAGCGCCAGCTCCCGGGCCATGCCGCGGACCAGCGTCAGCTGCTGGTAGTCCTTCTCGCCGAACACCGCGACGTCGGGACGGGCAAGGCCGAACAGCTTGGCGACCACGGTCAGCACGCCGGCGAAGTGCCCGGGGCGGACGGCGCCCTCGAGCACGTCGCCGAGCGGGCCGGGGTGCACGGTGACGCCCACGGCGCCCCCGGGGTAGACCTCCGCGACGCCCGGGTGGAAGACCACGTCGGCGCCCTCCTCGGCGAGGGCGGCGAGGTCGGCGTCCCAGGTGCGGGGGTAGCGGTCGAAGTCCTCGCCCGGGCCGAACTGGGTGGGGTTGACGAAGACCGACACCACCACGCTGCCGCCGAGGGTGCGGGCGTGCCGGACCAGCGTGCGGTGGCCCTCGTGCAGCGCGCCCATCGTGGGCACCAGGACGACCGGGCCCGGGAGGTCGGCCACGAGCTTGCGCAGCTCGGTCGCCGACTCGGCCACGGCGGTCACCGCGGCACCTCCACGCCGTCGAGCAGGTCGGTGAGGGGCTGCGCCTCGTGCGGCTTGAGCCGGCCCGCGGCGGCGGCGCGCTCGGTGGTGCGGCGGGCCATCGCCACGTAGCCGGCGACGGCGTCGGGCGCGCGGTCGGCCAGCGCCGCGACGTGCCCGGCGACGGTGCCGACGTCGCCGCGGCTGACCGGCCCGGTGAGCCCGGCATCCCCGCGGCGCAGGCCGTTGTCCAGCGCGGCGGCCAGCAGCGGCCCGAGCACCCGGGCGGGCTGCTCGACCCCGGCGGTGCGCAGCAGGTCGGCGGCCTCGGCGACCAGGGTGACCAGGTGGTTGGCGCCGGTGACCAGGGCCGCGTGGTAGAGCACCCGGTCGGCCTCGGCGACCCAGAACGGCTCGCCGCCCATCTCCAGCACCACGGTCTCGGCGACGGCGCGGTGCTCGGGCCGGCTGGTGACGCCGAACGGGGTGCCCAGCAGGCGGGGCAGGTCCTCGGGGCCGCCGGAGAAGGTCATCGCCGGGTGCAGCGCCAGACCCAGCACGCCGGCCTCCTCGGCGGGGGCCAGCACGGCCAGCCCGTGCGCGCCTGAGGTGTGGAAGGCCAGCTGGCCACGGCGCCAGCCGCCGGTGCCGGCCAGGCCCGCGACCAGACCGGGCAGGGCGTCGTCGGGGACGGCGAGGACGACGAGGTCGCTCGCCGCGACCACCTCGTCGGTGGGCAGCAGCCGGACGCCGGGCAGCAGCCGGGCGGCGCGGGCGCGGGAGGCGTCGGACAGGCCCGCGGCGGCGACCACCTCGTGGCCGGCGGCGGCGAGCGCGGCGCCCAGGACGGCGCCCACGCGGCCGGCGCCGACGATGCCCACGCGCAGGCGGGCGGGGCTGTGCCGGTCCGCGGGCAGGGCTGCGCTGGTCTGGTCCATCGGTGTGCACCTCTCGTTCCGGGCCCTCGCGGGTCCCGGACATCTCGGCGACGACGGGCCCTCCTCGTCGAGGACCCGGGTGGAGCTGGGGTGGAGCGGGTGCCCGGCCGGGCCGCTGCAACGGGTTGTCACGCGGAGGTCGGGCGCCGACGAGTGTGCTACCCGCGTGCGCGCCGGGCCACGCCTGCGCGGTGTGGGCTCACTCACCCCGGGGGGAGGTCGTTACGGTGCGGGTCGTGACCGAAGCTGCTCGCACCGACCCGACCTCCTTCGCCGGCCGCACCGCCCTGGTGACCGGCGCCAGCCGGGGCATCGGCCTGGCCATCGCCCGCTCGCTGGTCGACCGGGGCGCCCGGGTGGTGCTGACCGCCCGCAAGCCCGACGCCCTGGCCGAGGCCGTGGAGTCCCTGGGCGGCCCCGAGCTCGCCGTGGCCGTGCCGGGCAACGCCGCCGACCCCGAGCACCGCGCCGAGGCCGTGCGGACCGCCGTGGAGACCTTCGGCAGCCTGGACCACCTGGTCGGCAACGTGGGCATCAACCCGGTGTACGGGCCGATGGTCGACGCCCCGCTCGACGCCTTCCGCAAGATCCTGGACACCAACGTCGTGGGCACCCTCGGCCTGGTGCAGGAGGCGCACCGGGCCTGGATGGGCGAGCACGGGGGCTCGATCGTCATCGTGGCGTCGGTGGCCGGCATCAGGTCCAGCCAGAACATCGGCGCCTACGGCGTCAGCAAGGCCGCGCTGGTCAACCTGACCACGCAGCTGGCCGTCGAGCTGGGCCCGCAGCGGATCCGGGTGAACGCCGTCGCGCCGGCGGTGGTGAAGACGAGGTTCGCCGAGGCGCTGTTCGAGGGCCGCGAGGACGCGGTGGCCAAGCAGTACCCGGTCGGCCGCCTCGGCGTCCCCGAGGACATCGGCGAGGCCGCCGCCTACCTGCTCTCCGACGCCGCGGGCTGGGTCACCGGCCAGACGATGGTCCTCGACGGCGGCGCGCTGTCGCAGGGCCCCATCTAGGCCCGGTCCGAGCTACTCGCCCAGGACGCGGGTGAGGACGTCGTCGCCGTCGTCGTCCTCCTCGCGGTACCGGCGGCGACGGCGGCCGCCCAGGGTGGCACCGGACTCGGCGAGGATCTCGGTGAGCCGCTGGTGGCCGGCGGTCTCGAAGACGTCGGGCTCGTGCTCGGGCTGCGCCGGGGGCGGCGGGGGCTCCTCGGGCGCGGCCCGGCGGTGCGGCCGCGCCGGCTCGTTGCCCTCGGGGGCGTCGGCGGGGGCGGGGGTGGACCACAGCCCGCTCGGGGGGCCGTCGACCGGCTCCGGCCGCGGCTCCGCATCGGGCACCGGGTCGGGCCGGGGTGCCGGTGGTGCCGGTGGCCCGGCCGGGGGCAGCACGACCCGGACCTGCTCGGCGGTGCCGTGCCGGGCCGCGGTGGGGCCGGTGGCGACCCGGTCGTCCCGACCGGGGCTCGCGTGCCGGGACGGCGCCGCGGGCGCCGGCGGCCCGTCCGGCGAACGCTCGACGGGCGCGGGCTCGACGGGGGCCGGCGGCACGGGCGCGGGCCCGGCCGGCGCCGGGTCGTCCACCCGGACGGCGGGGGTGGGCACCGGCGGCGGCTGCACGCGGGCGACCTCGTCGACCGGCCGGTCCGCCCAGCCGTCCAGCGCGTCGATCGTGCGGCCGCCGAGCTCGGGCCGCTCCGCCGGCATCCGGATTGACTGGGTGCGCATGACGATCCGCTCGACCAGCATCTCGCCGTCCAGCTGCTCGGTCAGCTCGCGGCGCAGCCGGCCCATGTCCGAGCGCAGCTCGCCCAGCTCCAGCAGGCTCTCCCGCAGCCCGGCCAGCGAGGCGAGGTCGGCGCGCAGGCCGTCGAGCTCGGCCCGCATGGCCTCCTGGGCCTCCCGCCGCAGCTGGTTCTCCAGCTTGAGCTCGTACTCGCGGCGGGCGGCGACCTCGCGCTCGAGCTCCAGGGCGTAGGCCTGCCGCAGCTCGGCCTCGCGCCCGGCGGCGACGGCCTGGTCGGTCTTGCGCCGCCCGGCGGAGAAGGCGGCGATGACGAAGGCCCAGGCGACGGCGATGACCGCCAGCCGCAGGTACAGCGCGTTCTCGGTGAGGAACACCGCCAGGGTCGCCGCGATGGCCAGCGCGAACCCGAGCACGAGCCCGGTGATGCGCACCGCCGGCGACACCCGCGCGGACGGGGTCCGCGGACGGGGCGCGGCCCCGCCCTGCTCAGCAGCCCCGTCCGTCACGGGGTGAAGGGTAGTGGGCGGTTGATCAGCGGTGCGGCGGTCGTCGCGCCGCGCCCCCCGACCACTGGCAGGCTGGCACCGGTGACCCTCTCCCTGCTGGACTGGCGCCGCCGCGTGCACGCCCTCTACGCCACCGCCCGGGACGCCGAGGACCCCGAAGCCGGGTGGGCGGCCTGGCGGGCCGGCCGCGACGAGCTGTTCGCCGGCCACCCGGACTCCCCGCTGGGCGAGGCCGCCCGGGCCTCGTTCACCGGCCTGCCGGTCGCGCCCTACGACCCGGCGCTGCGCTTCCGCGCCCGGCTGGAGGACGCCCCGCCGCAGCGGCTGGAGCTGCCCACCGCCGACGACGGCGTGGTCGCGCTGGACCGCATCGGGCGGGTGACCCTGGGGGAGGTCGGCCGGCTCGACGTCTGGTGGCTGGGCGGCTACGGCGGCGGGGTGTTCCTGCCGCTCCGCGACGGCTCGGCGGGCCGCGGCACCTACGGCGGCGGCCGCTACCTGCTGGACACCGTCAAGGGCGCCGACCTCGGCTCCGGCGACGGCCGGCTGGTGGTGGACCTGAACTTCGCCTACCACCCCAGCTGCACCTACGACCCGCGCTGGTCGTGCCCGCTGCCCCAGGAGGGCAACCGGGTCGAGGCGACCGTGGCCGCGGGTGAGCAACTGCCCGAGGGCGGCTGGTACTGAGCGGACCCGGGTGCGTGCGCACCCGGGTCCGCCCCGGTCCTACTGGGCCAGGATCGGGTCGGTCGACAGCACCTGCGCCATGGAGATCTCGCCCTGGATCAGCGCCTGGTTGGTCGCCGCGCCCAGGTCGTAGTCGCCCAGGGAGGCGAAGGTGAAGCCGTAGACGTCCTCCAGCCCGATCTGGCAGAACGGCCGGGTCGGGCACTCGGGCGTCGCGCCCAGGACCAGCGACCCGTCCGAGCACGCCTCGGCGAGCTCGGACATGGTGGTGATGCCGCCCAGCTGCTCCTGCAGCGTCTTGGTGATCGCGAAGGCGTTGCTGTCCTGGGCCTCGGCGGGCTCGCCGAAGGTCAGCCCGGCCGGGGTGCCGAGCTCGCGCAGGGTCGCGACGCTGGCGTCGACGTCACCGGAGACCACGGCCTCGTCGGGGTTGCCGTCCAGGTACTCGGCCACGGTGCCCACGTACTCCGGGAACACCTGGAACTGGCCGGCCTGCAGCGCGGGCAGGTAGGCCTCGCGCTGGCCGACGGTCTGCACGGTGGCGGTGAAGCCCGCGTTGTTCAGTGCCCCGGCGTAGACGTTGGCCAGGATCTGGCTCTCGGTGAAGCTGGCCGCCCCGACGGTGACGGCACCGCTGCCGGTGACCCCCGCACCCAGGTCGTTGTCGGCCACGTAGGCCGCGGCGGCGTCGGTGACGCTCCGGCGCTCGACGTCCACGGCGGCGTTGAGGCCGATGAGGTCCTCGGTGGTGAGCACCGCGGAGACGGTGTCCAGCGCGTCCAGCGCGGTGGGGTTGGCCTGCGCGTAGCCGGTCTCCAGCGCCGGGATGATGTTGTCCGCGGCCTGCAGGCCCTTGTCGTCCTCCATGACGACGAGCTGGTCGTCGGCGACCGGGGCGCAGGTGTCGCCGGAGGCCTGGCCGCCGTCGGAGCCGCCCCCGTTGCCGGAGGAACCGGACTCACCGCACGCGGCGGTGGCCAGCACGGCGGCGACGGCGAACGTGGTGCTCAGGATGCGTGCACGGGTACGGATGGGGTCCGCCTTCATCTCGGGCGCCCCGGGTGGGGGACGCCGTGGGCCGGGGGCGGACAGCCCCCGGGGACGCACGAGGCGGGCACCCCGTCGGGGTGCCCGCCTCGGGCGGGTGGAGCGGATCAGCCTTGTGCGAAGACCGGGTCGGTCGAGAGCGCCAGGGCCAGGGAGATCTCGCCCTGCTTGAGGGCGTTGTTGGTCGGGGCGCCGAGGTCGTAGTCGTTCACCTGGGCGAAGGTGAACCCGTAGACCTCCTCGAGGCCCGGCTGGCAGAACGGCCGGGTCGGGCACTCGGGGGTGCCGCCGAGGACCAGGGAGCCGTCGGAGCACGCGTCGGCCAGCTCGGAGAGCGTGGTGATCCCGCCCAGCTGGTCCTGCAGCGTGGTGGTGATGGCGAAGGCGTTCTCGTCGGCGGCCTCGGCCGGCTCGCCGAAGGTCAGGCCCACGGCCTCGCCCAGCGGGCGGAGCACCTCGACGGTGGCCTCCAGGTCGGAGCTGGCCACGGCCTCGTCGGGGTTGCCGTCCAGGTACTCGGTCAGCGTGCCCACGTACTCGGGGAAGACGTCGAACTCGCCGGCCTCGAGGGCGGGCAGGTAGGTCTCGCGCTGGCCGACGGTCTGCACGGTCGCGGTGTAGCCCGCGGCGTTGAGGGTGTCGGCGTAGACGTTGGCCAGGATCTGGCTCTCGGTGAAGCTGGCCGCGCCGACCCGCACGGTGCCCGAGCCGGCGGCCGCGCCCGCACCCAGGTCGTTCTCGCTCACGTAGGCCGCGGCGACGTCCTCGGCGGACTTGCGCTCGATGTCCACGCCGGAGTTCAGGCTGACCAGGTCCTCGGTGGTCAGCACCGAGGAGATGGAGCTGAGCACGTCCAGGACGCCGGCGTTGGACTGCGCGTAGGCGGAGTTGATCGCCGGGATGATGTTGTCCACGGCCTGCAGGCCCTTGTCGTCCTCGAGGACGACGAGCTGGTCACCGGGGACCGGGGCGCAGGCCTCGCCGGAGGCCTCGCCGCCACCGCCCCCGGCGCTCGTGCCGGAGGAGCCGGACTCGCCGCACGCCGCGGTGGCGAGCACCGTTGCGACGGCGAAGGAGGTGGTGAGGATGCGGGCGCTGGTGCGCATGTGTCCGCCTTCTGTGTCCCGCGCCCCCGTCCTGGGGGCGACGCGTGTCTGGCGGGGGTCCCCGCAGCGCACGAATAAACCCGGCGCGACCGACCTGCGCAAACGACCGTTGCCGGACCGTGACCTAAGCGCGTCCGGCGCCCACGAGCTCCTCGCGGCCCTCGGCGGGCGGGAGGTCGACCGGCTCGTCCACCGGACGGCGGCGGGTGCGGGCGAAGGGCAGCCGCTTCTCCCCCGGCGTGACCAGCCAGCTGACCAGCGCGAGCACCACCTCGGTCAGCAGTGCGAGCAGCGCCACCAGCAGCGCCCCGGCGACGACCACGCCGTTGTCCTGCCGGGCGAACCCGGTGCGGATGACCGAGCCGAGGGTGCCCCCGCCCAGCAGCGCGGCCAGCGTCGCGGTGGCCACCACCTGCACCGCCGCCGTCCGGATGCCGGTCATCATCAGGGGGACGGCGAGCGGCAGCTCGGCGCGGAGCACGACCTGCCGCTCGCTCATGCCCATCGCCCGGGCGGACTCCACCACGTCGCGGTCGACCTCGCGGAACCCGACGTAGGTGTTGGCCAGGATCGGCGGGATCGCGAACACCGCGAGCGCGATCACCGGCGCCCAGATGGTGAACCCGATGGGGGTGACGGCGAAGATCGTCAGGATCGCCAGGGTCGGGACGGCGCGGGAGACGTTGGCCAGCCCGACCGTGATCGCCCCGCCGCGGCCGGTGTGCCCGAGCACGACCGCCACGGGGACGGCGATGACCAGCGCGATGCCCAGCGACAGCCCGGCGATCTGCAGGTGCTGCCCGGCCAGGTCGAGGATGCCGCGCGGGCGGGTCCAGTTCAGCGGGTCGTTGAGGTAGACGACGGCGTCGCCGATGACGCTCACGCGGTCACCGCCGCGGTCTCCTGCGGGTTCACCGCGGTGGCCCGGCGCGCCGGCGTGCGGTCGCGGGTCCACGGGGTCAGCGCCCGCTCGGCCAGGGCCAGCAGCTGGTCGGCGACCAGGGCGAGCACCACGCAGGCCAGGGTCCCGAACACGATCGGCGGCCGGTAGTAGTTCGCGCTGAACCCGTTGACGATGATGATCTGGCCCAGCCCGCCCTGGCCGACGACGACGCCGACGGTGACCAGCGCGACGGTGGACACGGTCGCGATGCGCAGCCCGGCCATGATCGAGGGCAGGGCCAGCGGCAGCTCCACCCTGGCCAGCAGCCGGCCGGGCCCGTAGCCCATGCCGCGGGCGGCCTCGACCGCGTCCGGCGGGACCGACTGCAGCCCGGCGAGGAAGTTGCGCACCAGGATCACCAGCGAGTAGAGGACCAGGCCGATCCCCACGGTGGTCTCCGACAGCCCGGTGATGGGCGCGAGGAAGGCGAACATCGCCAGCGACGGGATGGTGTAGACCAGCGTCGAGACGCCCAGGACGGGCCCGGTGAGGAAGCGGCTGCGCCGGGCGAGCAGGGCCAGCGGGAACGCGATCAGCGCCCCGATCAGCACGGACACGACGGTCAACCTGACGTGCTGGATCAACAACGGCATGATGGTGTCCCAGTTGTCCACCACCCAGGACCCGCTGAACCAGGGGTTCGGGGCCTCGTCGACCGCCAGCACCGCGACGACGCCGCTCATCGAGCGCTCACCAGGAAGGCCACCGCGTGGACGCTACTGCCACCACCGCAGGGACCACCACCGCTGACGCAGGTCAGGGCGGCGCCGAGGAGATCCGGCTGGAGGGGGTCAGCAAGGTCTACCCGGACGGCTCGGTCGGCGTGCAGGCCCTGGACCTCACCTTCGCCGCCGGTGAGCTGACCGTGCTGGTCGGCCCCTCGGGGTGCGGCAAGACCACCACGATGAAGATGATCAACCGGATCATCGAGCCCAGCACCGGGCGCATCCTGGTGGGCGGCGAGGACGTGACCGACGTCGACCCGACCCGGCTGCGCCGCCGGATCGGCTACGTCATCCAGAACGTGGGCCTGTTCCCGCACCAGTCGATCCGCACCAACGTGGCCACCGTCCCCCGGCTGCTGGGCTGGGACAAGGCGCGCACCCGCGACCGGGTCGAGGAGCTGCTGAGCACGGTCGGGCTGGACCCGGCCACCTTCGGCGACCGCTACCCCCACCAGCTCTCCGGCGGTCAGCGCCAGCGCGCCGGCGTGGCCCGGGCCCTGGCCGCCGACCCGTCGGTGCTGCTGATGGACGAGCCGTTCTCCGCGGTCGACCCCGTGGTGCGCGAGCGGCTGCAGTCGGAGTTCCTGCGGCTGCAGGAGACGGTCCGCAAGACCATCGTGTTCGTCACCCACGACATCGAGGAGGCCGTCCGCCTCGGCGACCGCATCGCGGTGATGAGCGAGGGCGGCAAGGTCGAGCAGTACGCCACCCCCGCCGAGCTGCTGGGCCGCCCGGCCAGCCCGTTCGTGGCCGACTTCGTGGGCTCGGACCGCGCGCTCAAGCGGCTGGCGGTCACCGGGATCGACGTGCAGGACCTCGAGCGCCCGCCGGTGGTCCACGTCGCCGACGGCCTGGCCGACGCCCGGGCGGTGCTGGAGGGTGCCGGCGCCCGCTGGGCCGTGGTGCTCGACGACTCCGGGACGCTGCACGGCTGGCTGTCCCTGGACCGCGCGCAGGGCTCGGGGACGGTGCAGTCCGCGGCCCGGCGGATGGACGCCTGGGTGCCGGTGGACTCCACGCTGAAGAACGCGTTCTCCACCATGCTGCGGATGGACGCCGGCTGGGTCGCGGTGCTCGACGGGCCGCGGTTCCTCGGGGTGCTCACCCCGGAGTCGCTGCACGCGGCGCTGCGCCGCTCGGTCGACGGCGCGGTGCCCGAGACGGCCGGTCCGGCGCTGGTCTGAGCCGCCGGGCGGGGCTAATCGTCGGGCTCGACGCGGCAGGCCCGCTCCAGCCGCAGCGCACCCGCGACGAGGGCCAGCGAGCAGACCACCCCGGCCCCGGCGGCGACCGCGTCGCCGGTGGCCGCGGTCAGCCGGCCCAGCTGGGTCAGTGCGTGCACCAGCACGCCGGCCCACAGGCCGGCGAACGCCGCACCCGCCCACGCGCTGGCCTGGGCGAGCACGGCGAGCCGGGCGACCAGCATCGGCTCGACGGGGTCGACCGACCGCTGCCCGGGCTGCAGGGCCGACGCCTCGCCCGACCGGGCGGCGCGGCGGCGGTCCCGGTCGGTGGTCAGCCGGGCGTGCAGGGACCTCGCACCCAGGGCCTCGGCGACGGCGAGCAGCGCCAGGGGCACCGGCTGCCACCAGTGGAAGGCCGGCAGCTGCCCGTAGAGGGCCCGCACCACCAGCCAGCCCGCGACGGCCAGGCCGACGGCGACCACGACCAGGTCGCGGCGGGGGACGGGCCTCATGCGGCGGCCCTCATGCCAGGTGCTCCCACCGCTGCACGGCGGCGACGTCCTCGGCCGGCAGCGCGGCCAGCAGGTCGCGGACGGCGCCGTGGCCGGGCAGCTGCGCCAGCGGGTCCAGGTCGGCCCACGGCACCAGCACGAAGGCGCGCTCGTGCGCCCGCGGGTGCGGCAGCGTCAGCACCGGGTCCCCCGACACCACGGGGGTGCCGTCGTCGGCGGTCACGGTGACCACGTCGACGTCCAGGCTGCGCGGACCCCAGCGCACCTCGCGGGTGCGCCCGGCCGCCTGCTCGAGCTCGTGGGCCAGCGCCAGCCAGCCTGCGGCGTCGCGGTCGCCGCGGACGACCGCGACCGCGTTGAGGAACGGCGGCTGCTCGACCGGACCCCAGGGCGGGGTCTCGTAGAGCACGGACCGGGCGACCAGGCCCTCGCCGGCCAGCGCGCGGAGGGCCGCGCGCAGGGTGCCCGCCCGGTCGCCGAGGTTGCCCCCGAGGGACAGGACGGCGCGGCTCACGACCGGGTGCGGCGGATCGAGACGGTGACGTCGTCGAAGGGGACGCCGAGGTCGGCCTCGGGCTTGTGCACGACGATCTGCACGGCCTCGACCAGCGGGTCGGCCAGGCACACGTCGGCCAGCCGCTGCGCCAGGGTCTCCAGCAGGTCGACCGGCTCGCCGGTCAGCACCGCGTGCAGCCGTTGGGCCAGCTCGGCGTAGTTGACCGTCCGCTGCAGGTCGTCGGTGGCCGCGGCGGGCGCGGTGTCGACGTCGAGGACGGCGTCGACGGAGAAGGTCTGGCCCTTCTCCCGCTCGACGGCGTAGACGCCGTGGTGGGCGTGCGCGGTGAGACCGCGGACGGCGATCTGGTCAGGCACGGGACCTCCTGGCTCGGGCGGCGTGCACGGCGGCCACGGTACGGACCGCGTCGACCGAGGCCGCGGCGTCGTGCACCCGCACCCCCCAGGCGCCGGCCTCGGCGGCCAGCACGGTGGTGGCCAGGGTGGCGGCGTCGCGCCGGTCGGCCGGGCGGGGGGTGCCGTCGTCGTCGGCCAGCAGCCGGCCCAGGAAGGTCTTGCGGGAGGCCCCGACCAGCAGCGGCAGCCCCAGGCCGACCAGCCGGTCCAGGCCGGCCAGCAGCGCCCAGTTGTGCTCGGCGTTCTTGGCGAACCCGAGACCGGGGTCGAGCACGAGCTGCGCGGGGTCGACCCCGGCGGCGACGACGTCCTCCACCCGGGCGGTCAGCTCGGCGCAGACCTCGGTGACCACGTCGCCGTAGCGGGCGGCGGCCTGCATCTCCCGGCTGTGGCCGCGCCAGTGCATGAGCACCCAGGGCACCCCGCGCTCGGCGACCAGCGGCGCCATGCCGGCGTCGGCCAGCCCGCCGCTGACGTCGTTGACCAACTGCGCCCCGGCGTCCAGCGCGGCGGCGGCCACCTCGGCGCGGGTGGTGTCGATGCTGACCCGCACCCCGGCCGCGGCGAGCTCGGCGACCACGGGGCGCACCCGGGACAGCTCCTGCGCCGCGTCGACCCGGTCGGCACCCGGGCGGGTGGACTCCCCGCCGACGTCGACCCAGTCGGCGCCGGCGGCGTGCATCGCCAGCCCGTGCGCGACCGCGGTCGGGGTGTCGGCGAAGCAGCCGCCGTCGGAGAAGGAGTCCGGCGTGACGTTGAGGACCCCCATGACCAGGCAGCGCCCGGCGTCGGTCACGGGTGGGTCGGGGGGCAGGGCCGGGTCATCGCCCCAGGACCAGGCTCAACGCCTCGGCGCGGGTGGCCGCGCTCTCCTTGAACACCCCGCGCACCGCGGAGGTCATCGTGCGGCTGCCGGGCTTGCGCACCCCGCGCATGGCCATGCACAGGTGCTCGGCCTCGACCACCACGATGACGCCGCGGGGGTGCAGGGACCCCACCATCGCGTCGGCGATCTGCTTGGTCATCCGCTCCTGCACCTGCGGGCGCCGGGCGTAGACCTCGACCAGGCGGGCCAGCTTGGACAGGCCGGTGACCCGGCCGTCGCTGCCCGGGATGTAGCCGATGTGCGCCACGCCGTGGAAGGGCACCAGGTGGTGCTCGCAGGTGGAGTACATCGGGATGTCCTTGACCAGCACCAGCTCGTCGTGGTCCTCGTCGAAGGTGGTCGACAGGATCGTCGCCGGGTCCTGCCGCAGCCCCGCGAACGTCTCGGCGTAGGCGCGGGCGACCCGGGCGGGGGTCTCCCGCAGGCCAGGACGGTCGGGGTCCTCGCCGACCGCCAGCAGCAGCTCGCGCACGGCCGCCTCGGCCCGCACGTGGTCCACGCCGTCCTCGGCGTGCGGCACCGGCCGCGGGTCCACGGTGTGGTCGATCACCGCGACTGCGGGGCGCCTGCGTCCCCGACCGGCAGCGGCTTCTCGACGTCGCGGCCGTCCAGGTCACCGTTGCCGCGGGCCTGCTCGGCCGGGGTGAGAACCGGGGGCTGGTCGGAGGGGGTGCGCTTGCCGAAGCCGTTGTAGGGCGCCAGCGAGGGCCGCTTGGTGACCCCGGCGCAGATGCGCGCCATGTCCTCCTTGGACAGGGTCTCCTTCTCGATGAGCTCCAGCACCAGCCGGTCGAGCACGTCGCGGTGCTCGACCAGGATCTCCCAGGCCTCGTCGTGGGCGGCCTCGATGAGGGCCCGGACCTCGCCGTCGATGTCGGCGGCCACCGCCTCGGAGTACCCGGGGCGCGAGCCCATGTCCCGGCCCATGAACGGCTCGGCGTCGGAGCTGCCGTACTTGACCGCCCCGAGCTTGGCGCTCATGCCGTACTCGGTGACCATCGCCTTGGCCATGCTGGTGGCCTTCTCGATGTCGTTGCCGGCACCGGTGGTCGGCTCGTGGAAGACCAGCTCCTCGGCCGCGCGCCCGCCCAGGGCGTAGGCCAGGGTGTCGATCATCTCCGACCGGGTCTGGGTGTACTTGTCCTCGGTCGGCAGCACGAGGGTGTGCCCGAGCGACCGGCCGCGGGGCAGGATCGTCACCTTGTGCACCGGGTCCAGGTTGGGCAGTGCGTGCGCCACCAGGGCGTGGCCGCCCTCGTGGTAGGCGGTGACCTTCTTCTCCTTCTCGCTCATCGCCCGGGTCTTGCGCTCCGGGCCGGCGAGCACGCGGTCGATGGCCTCCTCGAGGGAGGCGTCGGTGATGACGCTGCCGCCGTGGCGCGCGGTGAGCAGCGCGGCCTCGTTGAGCACGTTGGCCAGGTCGGCACCGGTGAAGCCGGGGGTGCGGCGGGCCAGGGTCTGCAGGTCGACGTCGTCGGCCAGCGGCTTGCCGGTGGCGTGCACCTTGAGGACGGCGACGCGGCCCTGCAGGTCGGGGCGGTCGACGGCGATCTGCCGGTCGAAGCGGCCCGGGCGCAGCAGCGCGGGGTCCAGGATGTCCGGCCGGTTGGTGGCGGCGATCATGATGACGCCGCCCTTGACGTCGAAGCCGTCCATCTCGACCAGCATCTGGTTGAGGGTCTGCTCGCGCTCGTCGTGCCCGCCGCCCATGCCGGCGCCGCGGTGCCGGCCGACGGCGTCGATCTCGTCGATGAAGATGATCGCCGGGGCGTTGGTCTTGGCCTGCTCGAACAGGTCGCGGACGCGGCTGGCGCCGACGCCGACGAACATCTCGACGAAGTCCGAGCCCGAGATCGAGTAGAACGGCACGCCGGCCTCGCCGGCGACGGCGCGGGCGAGCAGCGTCTTGCCGGTGCCGGGCGGGCCGAACAGCAGCACGCCCTTGGGGATCTTCGCGCCGATGGCCTGGTACTTGACCGGGTTCTGCAGGAAGTCCTTGATCTCGTGCAGCTCCTCGATCGCCTCGTCCGCGCCGGCGACGTCGGAGAACGTGGTCTTCGGGGTGTCCTTGCTGACCGCCTTGGCCTTGCTCTTGCCGAAGGCCATCACGCCACGGCCGCCGCCCTGCATGGAGCTGAACAGCCAGAACAGCAGGCCGAGGATGATCAGGAAGGGCAGGAAGCTGATCAGGATCGACGTCAGGACGTTGTCCTGGGTGACGTTGGTGTCGAAGTCGACCGGGCTGTCGGAGGTGCCGGAGCTGTTCGCGTCGGCGCCGGTCACCAGGTCGTAGACCTGGGAGGCGGCCCCGGAGGGGTAGGACGCGGTGATCTTGCGCTCGCCGTCGACGGCGTCCCTCAGGTCGAGGTCGATCGTCTGCTCGCGGTCGTTGATCGTCACGTTCGCGACGTTGTCGTCGGCGAACTGCGCGAGCGCGGTGGAGGTGGGGACCTCCTTGTACTCGCTGCCGCCGCTGAAGGACTGCACGCCGATCGCGACGACCAGCACGACGAGGGCGACCCAGAACCAGACCGACCGGAAGATCTTCTTGCGCTCCATACCGATGCCGGGCGACCGGGTGACCCCGGGGTGCCCGTCGACCCTCCTGCTCGTCCGGGGACGCCGCGCGACGTGAGGAACCCTGCGTCGCGACGGGCGACGTCGTCGGATCGACGGTACACCGGGGACGCTGTGCGGCCCCTGCAGAAGGACCCTGCCCTCCTCATGACGAGCGAGCTCGCCACGAGCCTCGGGGCAGGGCCGTCACGGTGCCGGCACGGAGCCCGGCCTCAGCTGCTGTAGACCTCGGGCTTGAGCGTGGCGATGTAGGGCAGGTCGCGGTAGCGCTCGGCGTAGTCCAGGCCGTAGCCGACGACGAACTCGTTGGGGATGTCGAACCCCACGTACTCGACGGGGACGTCGACCTTGACCGCGTCGGGCTTGCGCAGCAGCGCGCACACCTCGAGGCTCGCCGGCCCGCGGGAGCCCAGGTTCTTCAGCA
>Ga0325400_1000132_pt1 | contig 46650 bp, 42 predicted proteins | sample PopdelMetagenome_2_FD_205662 | JGI IMG/M metagenome (GOLD analysis project Ga0325400, IMG submission 205662) | Populus deltoides microbial communities from Bellville, Georgia, United States - Xylem-PdKOR-R1 | ecosystem: Host-associated > Plants > Phyllosphere > Stem > Wood/Secondary xylem... | reverse complement strand
CGCGCGCTGGTGGACGAGTTCTTCGTCGGCCGCGGCATCTACGCGCCGCGCACGCGCACGCTGTTCACGGTGGGCGACTACAAGCAGGCGATCTTCGGCTTCCAGGGGACGGACCCCACCAACTTCCTGGCGGCCGAGCGCTATTTCGACGCGCGCGCGGCCGACGTGGTGGGCGACGACCGGATGCCCGACGCCGAGCGCGGCCTGCCCTTCGACCGGCTGTCGCTGACGCACAGCTTCCGCTCCACGCGCCCCGTGCTGGAGTTCGTGGACGCCGCCGTCGCCGCCATGCCCGGCCCCGGCATGGGGGAGGTGGGCGAGCTTCGCCACCACGACAGCGAGGTGAAAGGCCCCGGCCGCGTCACGCTCTGGCCCCCCGTGTCGCCCGGCGGCGCGGACCCGGCGGTGGAGGCGGGCGAGGAAGGCTGGATCGACGACGCGGTACGCGAGAACGCCCGGCGCATCGCGGCGCGCGTTCGCCGCTGGCTCGACGAGGGGCACATGCTCGCCTCAAAGGGCCGGCCGCTCCGTCCAGAGGACGTGATGATCCTGGTCAAGCGGCGGGGCGAGCTGGCCAGCCTGCTCGTCGCGCGCCTCTATGCGGAGGGGGTGCCGGTGGCGGGCGTCGACCGGCTGCGGCTCAACGCGCCGCTGGCGGTGCAGGACCTGCTGGCGGCCGTGCGCTTCTGCCTTCAGCCAGAGGACGACCTGTCGCTCGCTTCGCTGCTGGTCTCACCGCTGATCGGCTGGACGCAGGACGAGCTGATGCACGCCGCCGCGGCGCGCGAGGGGCCGCTGTGGCGACACCTGACGCGCCATCAGCCGCCCGAGCGGCTGGCGCCGCTGATCGCGATGCTGGCGCGCGCCGACATCGCCACGCCCTACGCCTTCCTGGAGGAGCTGTTGTCCGGCCCGCTCGACGGGCGGCGCAAGCTGCTGCGCCGGCTGGGGGCGGAGGCGCGCGACCCCATCGAGGAACTACTCAACGCCGCGCTCGCCTTCGAGACGTCGTCGGCCCCCTCGCTCCAGCGCTTCCTCGACTGGTTCGACCGGGGCGAGGTGGAGATCGTGCGCGATCCGTCCCAGCCGCTCGACGCGGTGCGCGTCATGACCGCGCACGGGGCCAAGGGGTTGCAGGCCCCGCTGGTGATCCTGGCCGACGCCACCGTCGACCCGGCCGGCTCCCCACGCGCCACCGTGCGCTGGACCTGGGAGGCGGGCCAGCCCCCCGTGCCCGTGCTCCGCCCGCGGAAGGGGGAACGCGGCGGGCCGCTGGCGGACGCGGTGGCCGCCGCCGACGCGCGCGAGTTGGAAGAGCATTGGCGCCTCTTCTACGTCGCGGCCACGCGCGCGGAGGAGCAGCTGGTGATCGCGGGCTCTCTGGGAGTGAAGGCACACGGCGAGCCGCCCGAGCTGAGCTGGTACGCCGCCGCCGACCGCGCGCTGGCGGGCCTGCCCTACCGCGCGGACGGCGACGAGCTGGTGTTCGAGGGCAGGGCACCGGCCGAGCCCGTCCGCCCCCGGCCGGCGCGCGCGTCCGACGCGCGCGAGGCCGCCGACCTGCCCGACTGGGCGCGCCGCGCGGCACCCGTCGAGGCGCGGCCGCCGCGCCCGCTGGCGCCCTCCGACGTGGGCGGTGACGCGGTGGCCGATCCGCCGCCCACGTCGGCCACGCGCTGGGCGGCCGAGCGGGGCACGCTGATCCACCGGCTGCTCGAACGCCTGCCCGCGGTTTCCCCTGAGCGGCGGACGGCGGCGGCCGAGCGCTGGCTGGCCGCGTCGGGCCGGGTGACGGACGCGGACGCGCGGGCCGAGATCGTGACCGCCGTGTGCCGCGTCCTCTCCGACGATCGGTTCGCCGACCTGTTCGGCGCCGACGCGCTGGCGGAGGCGCCGCTGACCGCCGTGATCGGGGACGGTCAGGTGGTGCAGGGGACGGTCGACCGGCTGCTGGTGGAGCCGGACCGCGTGCGCGTGGTGGACTACAAGACCGGCCGCTTCGTGCCGCGCACGCTGGCCGAGGTGCCGTCCTATCATGCAGCCCAGATGGCGGCCTACGCCGCGGCGCTGGAGGCGATCTTCCCCGACCGGCCGGTGGAGGCGGCGCTGCTCTACACCGGCGGGCCGACGCTGTTCGCGCTGCCGCCCGACCTGCTGTCGTCTCTCAAGTCCGGCTTGGGCGGAGGGGAGCAAAGCTAGGCCGCGACCCGTTGAGGGAGGGACCGCCCGACCCTAGATCACATCCCGTACACAAGGAGTTTCCCATGGCGACCAAGACCGTCACCGACGCCAGCTTCCAGGCCGACGTGCTGCAATCCGACAAGCCCGTGCTGGTCGACTTCTGGGCCGAGTGGTGCGGGCCGTGCAAGATGATCGGCCCCTCGCTGGAGGAGCTGTCGGACGAACTGGGTGAGGAAGTGACCATCGCCAAGATCAACATCGACGAGAACCCCGACACGCCGGGCAGCTACGGCGTGCGCGGCATCCCCACCATGATCCTGTTCAAGGGCGGCGCCCCGGCCGCGACCAAGGTCGGCGCCGCGCCCAAGAGTCAGCTCAAGGGCTGGCTCCAGGGCGAGCTCTGATCCCTCATGCCGGCCGCTGAAAATCCAGCGGTCGGCAATTGGCCGCCAGCCAGCCAGCCAGGTCGTCGACGGTGAAGGAATGGTCGGAACCGTGCCACGGCACGACGAGCGGCTCGCCGGGATAGGGCTGCCGCAGCCCGCACCGTGCCGCCGCATCAATCTGGACGTCGTCCAGGTCTTCGTCAAAGATGCCCAGCGCGGCGGGCTCGGTTTCGGGCGTAATGGGCCGACCGTCCTGCACTTCCACCATGCATCGTGTCAGGAGCGCCGCGAGGAGGCGGTCCTTCTCCTCCTGCAATGCCGCCGACCACGCCATCCGTCCTTGCCTCCCGCCGCGCGTCGCATAAGCCCGGGCGGATGATCCTCGAGCCCGCCCCCGCCAAGGTCAACCTGGCGCTCCACGTCCGCCGCCGCCGCGCGGACGGCTATCACGAGCTGGAGACGCTGTTCGCCTTCGCCCGCCACGGCGACGTGGTGGCCGTCGTGCCCGCCGACACCGACGCGCTCGTCGTGGAGGGGCCGTTCGCAGCGGCGTTGCGCGACACCGCCCCCGCCGACAACCTGGTACTGCGTGCCGTGCGCGACTTCCGCTCCAAGCTGGGCGGGCAGGCGGGTTACGCGATGCGGCTGGAGAAGAATTTGCCCGTGGCGTCCGGCATCGGCGGCGGGTCGGCGGACGCGGCGGCGGCCTTGCGCGCGCTGGCGCGGCTGAACGGCGTGGGGACGGACGATCCGCGTCTGGTCGCCGTGGCGCGGGGGCTGGGTGCCGACGTGCCCGCCTGCCTGCTCGGCCGGACCGCGCTCGGCACCGGCCGGGGCGACGAGCTGGTCCCGCTCGAAGGGCTGGCGGGCACGCCGATGCTGCTGGTCAACCCGCGCGTCGCCGTCTCGACGGCCGCCGTGTTCCGCGGCTGGGACGGCGTGGACCGGGGGCCTTTGCCCGAGGGCTCGCTGCTCGAGCGTGCGCTGGCAGGCCGCAACGACCTGGAGCAGCCGGCCCGTGCATCGGCGCCCGTGATCGGCGAGGTGCTGGACCGGCTCGCCAGTTCGCCGGGCCAACGGTTGGCGCGCATGTCGGGTTCGGGCGCCACCTGCTTCGCGCTGTTCGAGGACCGGGGAGATCTGGCCCGTCCCGCGACGGATGCCCGCGCGCGGGGCTGGTGGTGCTTGGAGACGGAGCTGGCCTGACGAAAACCGCGCGACCGCCTTGCGTGCCACGCATTTGTTCCCTACTTGTTCCTTACCGAACGAGTCACTCCACAGGCAACCGGCCCGCCCGCATTGTGGGGCCGTCGCGATTGCCCTAGCAGGGGAATACCAGATGCCCGCCCAGTCCAAGGTAGTCGACATCAGCATGGCCACCGCCAACCCCAATTCCGACCGGCAGAAGGCGCTGGACGCGGCCCTCGCACAGATCGACCGCGCCTTTGGCAAGGGCTCGGCCATGAAGCTGGGCCAGCGCGAGGCGATGAAGGTGGAGGCGATCTCCACCGGCTCGCTCGGCCTCGACATCGCGCTGGGCGTGGGCGGCCTGCCCAAGGGCCGTATCGTCGAGATCTTCGGGCCGGAAAGCTCGGGCAAGACCACGCTGGCGCTTCACGCCATCGCCGAGGCGCAGAAGGCCGGCGGCACCGCCGCCTTCGTCGACGCCGAGCACGCGCTCGACCCCGTCTACGCCAAGAAGCTGGGCGTCAACGTCGACGACCTGATCGTCTCCCAGCCCGACACGGGCGAGCAGGCGCTGGAGATCACCGACACGCTGGTGCGCTCCAACGCCATCGACGTGCTGGTGGTCGACTCGGTCGCGGCGCTGGTGCCCCGCGCCGAGATCGAGGGCGAGATGGGCGACAGCCATGTCGGCCTGCAGGCGCGCCTCATGTCCCAGGCGCTGCGCAAGCTGACCGGCACCATCAGCCGCTCGCGCTGCCTGGTCATCTTCATCAACCAGATCCGCATGAAGATCGGCGTGATGTACGGCAGCCCCGAGACGACGACCGGCGGCAACGCGCTGAAGTTCTACGCGTCCGTCCGCCTCGACATCCGTCGCACCGGCGCGATCAAGGACCGCGACGAGGTGACGGGCAACGCCACCCGCGTGAAGGTGGTCAAGAACAAGGTCGCCCCGCCCTTCAAGCAGGTCGAGTTCGACATCATGTACGGCGAGGGCGTCTCCAAGGTCGGCGAGATCATCGACCTGGGGGTAAAGGCCGGGCTGGTGGAGAAATCGGGCGCGTGGTTCTCCTACGACTCGGTGCGTATCGGTCAGGGGCGCGAGAACGCCAAGACCTTCCTCAAGGCGAACCCGGAGGTCATGAACCGGCTAGAGGCCGCGATCCGCGGCCGCACCGAGCAGGTGGCCGACGAGCTGATGGTCGGCCCGTCGGAAGATGACGACGTCTGACGCCGGAACACCGGTGACGACGGAGGGGCTCGCCGGCGACGGCGGGCCCTTTCACCTTTCCCGGTAGGCGATCCAGTTCGCCGGGCATGCAGCAGTGGGCGACGGCACGGATTGTCGCCCTTCGATGATCCAGCATTCGCGGAAGATCGAGCAGTAGCAGGCGCGGACCTCCAGCTGCCACCGCCCGCGCTCGGCGCGCTCAAGCAGCCGCCGGTTGGCCGGCACGTCCGCCAGCTCGAAGAAGGTCAGCTCCTGGCCCGGCCTGAGGGCCACGCGGCTGACCGGCTCGGTGCGCAGCTGGATCGACTCGCCCGTCCGGTAGCCGCAGCACGCCGCCAGATAGTCGAACGGCGTCCGGATCGCCCGCCCGCGATAGCGGATCTCCACCGCGGCGAGCAGCGCCGGGCCTACCCCCTGGTTGGTCAGCAGCAGCCGCGTCCGCCGCGCGCCGTCCGCATCGTAGTTGCTGGTGTCGTAGGCCAAATAGGGCCAGGTCGCCGCCTGCTGCATCCGCTCGGTCGCGCGCGCCTGTACGAACGTGCCGTACGCCACCACCAGCGAGATTAGCAGCGCCGGCAGGCCGACGGAGCAGGTGCCCCGCCATCGCGAACGGCACCCAGCGCAGAAGTCGCGCGGCCGCCGGGTCCAGCGCGGCGCCCGCCGCGGGCGGCTCCGGGGTCGCGGCGGCGGGCTGTGCAGGTGGCGGCGTCGGCTCCATGGCGCGCACGCTACCGCGCCCGGCCGCCCCGGCGGAAGTCCCCGCCGCGGAACGCCCGGCGGACGACGGGCGTAGTTCCGCCGACACCACTGCCCGGAGCGCGCCCGTGATCATCGTCCACCACCTGAACAACAGCCGCTCGCAGCGCGTGCTCTGGATGCTGCGCGAGCTGGAGATGCCGCACGAGGTGCGCCGCTACGAGCGCAACAGGGCGACGATGCTCGCCCCGCCCGAACTGCGCGAGGTGCATCCGCTGGGCAAGTCGCCCGTGATCGAGGATACGGAGACGGGCGACCGGCTGGCCGAGACGGGCGCCATCGTCGAGTATCTGGTGGAGAAGGCGGACGGGCGCATGGGGCCGCCCGCGCGCGGGCCGGACCGGCTGCGCTACCGCTTCTGGCTCCACTATGCCGAAGGGTCGCTGATGCCGCCGCTGCTGGTCCTGCTGGTGCTCGGCAGGGTGCCCGTGATGGGCCGGCTGGCGGCCCGACGCATACGCCCGATGCTGGACCGGCACCTCGATTATGTGGAATCGGAACTGGCGTCGCGCCCCTGGTTCGCCGGCGACGACGTGACGGGGGCCGACGTGATGATGAGCTTCCCGCTGGAGGCCGCGCGCGCCCGAGGCCTGCTGGGCGACGGTCGGCCGGCGACCCGGGCCTGGCTCGACAAGATCCACGCCCGCCCCGCCTACAGCCTCGCGCTGGAGGACGGCGGCCCCTATTCCTACGCCTGAGGCACCGTCCCCCCCTCGGTCGGCAGGCGCGGGTCCAGCCCGCCCTCCCACTTCGCCACCACGGATGCGGCCACCGCGTTGCCCACCACGTTGGTGGCCGAGCGCCCCATGTCCAGGAAATGGTCCACGCCCAGGATCAGCAGCAGCCCCGCCTCCGGAATGTCGAACATCGACAGCGTGCCCGCGATCACCACCAGCGAGGCGCGCGGCACGCCCGCGATCCCCTTCGACGTCACCATCAGCACCAGCAGCATGGTGATCTGCTGCCCCAGCGTCAGGTCGATGCCGTAGGCCTGGGCAATGAACAGCGACGCGAAGGTCATGTACATCATCGACCCGTCCAGGTTGAACGAGTAGCCCAGCGGCAGCACGAAGCTGGCGATGCGCGGCGGCACGCCGAACCGCTCCAACGCCTCCAGCGTGCGGGGCAGCGCCGCCTCCGACGAGGCGGTGGAGAAGGCCAGCACCAGCGGGTCGCGGACGTAGCGGAACAGCATTCCCGCGCGCGGCCCCACGACCGCGCGCGCCACCAGGAACAGCACCAGCCAGAGCAGGACCAGCCCCAGGTAGAAGCTGCCCATGAAATAGGCCAGGCTGCCCAGCACCGCCGCCCCGCGCTCCGCCAGCGTGGCGGCCACGGCGGCGAACACGGCGAAGGGGGCCGCGCGCATCACATAGCCCGTGACCTTCAGCATCACCTCCGCCAGCGCCTCCGCCGCGCGCACCAGCGGACGGGCGGGCTCGCCAACCGCGGTGATCGCCACGCCCAGGAAGACGGAGAAGACGACGATCTGGAGGATCTCGTTGGTCGCCATCGCCTCCACCATGGAGGCGGGAACGATGTGGCTGACGAACTTCGCGAAGTCGAACGGCGGCTTGTCCACGCCCGACGCGGCGGTGACGGCGGGCAGCTCCAGCGCCAGCCCCACGCCCGGCTGGAGCAGGTTGACCAGCACCAGCCCCAGGAACAGCGACACCAGGCTGGCCCCCACGAACCACGCCAGGCTGCGCAGGCCCACGCGGCCCAGCGCGCCCGTGCCGCCGCCCGAATCACCCCCCGAGTCACCCATGTGCGCGATCCCCACCACCAGCGTGGAGAAGACCAAGGGCGCGATGATCATCTTGATGAGCCGCAGGAACAGCGCGGTGACGACGCCGAAATAGCCGGCGATCGCCTTCAGCTGCGCGGCCGCGGCCGGCGTGCCGTCGTCCAGCTGGCCGTTGATCGCCAGCCCCACGAACAGGCCGGCCACCAGCGCCGCCAGGATCCACCACGTCAGCTTGTTGGCCATCACCGCTCCCGAACGCCGTTCCGCGCGATGCGAAGGCTATTGCGGCGGCGCGGTCAATCCCTAGCCTGTGCCGCGCCATGCTATCCCGCCGCACCCTCCTCGCCGCCGCCGCCCTGGCGCCCGTCACCACCGCGATGCTCCGCGCGGCCGAGCCCGACTTGTCGGCGCTCGCAAACATGACCGCCGCCGCCCGTCCCATCGACCCGGCCGAGCGCGCGCGCCGCCTGTCGCGGGCGCAGGCGCTGATGACCGCCAACGGCATCGGCGCGGTGCTGATCGAGCCGGGTGCCAGCCTGGTCTACTTCACCGGCGTCCGCTGGAGCCGGTCGGAGCGGCTGACCGCCGCGCTGATCCCCGCCTCGGGCAGGCCCGTGATCGTCACGCCCTTCTTCGAGGAGCCGTCCGTGCGCGAGACGCTGGCGGTGCCCGCCGACGTGCGCGTGTGGCAGGAGGACGAGGACCCGCTGGCGCTCGTCGCCACCGTCCTGCGTGAGCGCACCGGTGCCGGCGCCGTGGGAATAGAGGAAACGACGCGCTTTTTCGCCGCCGACGGCATCAGGCGCGCGCTCGCCGCGGTCATGGTCCCCTTCGTTTCCGCCGATCCCGTCGTGCGCGGCTGCCGCATGGTGAAGTCGCCGGCCGAGATCGCGCTGATGAAGCTCGCCACCGACGTGACGGTCGCCGCCTATCGCTGGACGCACCCGCGCGTGGAGGCGGGCATGACGGGCGCCGATATCTCCGCGCTGATGAACGCGGCCACGCGCAAGCTCGGCGGCGAGCCGCTGTTCGCGCTCGCCCTGGTCGGCGAGGCGTCCGCCTATCCCCATGGCAGCCGCAAGGTGACGCGCGTCGCCGACGGACAGGTGATCCTGATGGACTGCGGCTGTTCGGTCCAGGGCTACCAGTCCGACGTGTCGCGCACCTGGGTCCACGGCCGCCCCACGCCCGAGCAGGCGCGCGTCTGGGATCACGTGGCCCGCGGCCAGCAGGTCGCCTTCCGCACCGCGCGCGTCGGCACGCCCGCGGGTGCCGTGGACGACGCGGTGCGCCGCTACTACGCGACGCTGGGCTACGGCCCCGGCTACCGCCTCCCCGGCTTGTCACACCGCACGGGCCACGGCATCGGCCTGGACGGCCACGAGCCCGTCAACCTGGTGCACGGCGAGGCGACGCGGCTGGCGCCCGGCATGTGCTTCTCCGACGAGCCGGGGCTCTACCTGCCGGGCAAGTTCGGGGTCAGGCTGGAGGATTGTTTCCACATGACCGCAGCGGGGCCGGAATGGTTCAGCGTGCCGCCGGTGAGCCTGGGCGCGCCGGTGTAACGATCCCAGCTTCTCAGGGGCCGACGCCTCGCCTAAGCCTCCGCACCATGACCTCGACCAACGACATCCGCCGCGGCTTCCTGGACTATTTCGCGGGCGCCGGGCACCGCATCGTGCCGTCCGCGCCGCTGGTGCCGCAGAACGACCCGACGCTGATGTTCGTCAACGCCGGCATGGTGCCGTTCAAGAACGTGTTCACCGGGCTGGAGAGCCGGCCCTATTCCACCGCGACCAGCAGCCAGAAGTGTGTGCGCGCGGGCGGCAAGCACAACGACCTCGACAATGTCGGCTACACCGCGCGGCACCACACCTTTTTCGAGATGCTGGGCAATTTCAGCTTCGGCGATTATTTCAAGGAACAGGCGATCCTCCACGCCTGGACGCTCTTGACGCGCGACTGGGGCCTGCCGGCCGAGAAGCTGACCGCCACCGTCTACCACACGGACGACGAGGCGTTCGCGCTGTGGCGCAAGATCGCAGGGTTGCCCGAGGAGCGGATCATCCGCATCCCCACCAAGGACAATTTCTGGGCGATGGGGGAGAACGGGCCGTGCGGGCCGTGCTCCGAGATCTTCTACGACCACGGGGACCATATCCCCGGCGGCCCGCCGGGCAGCCCGGACGAGGACGGCGACCGCTTCGTCGAGATCTGGAACCTCGTGTTCATGCAGTACGAGCAGGCGGCGGGCGAGATCGTCGCGGACCTGCCGCGCCCGTCCATCGACACCGGCATGGGGCTGGAGCGGATCGCCGCCGTGATGCAGGGCGTCCACGACAATTACGACACCGACACCTTCCGCGCGCTGATCGCGGCCTCCTCATCGCTCACCGCCACCGCGCCGGATGGGGCCGCGAAGGCGTCGCACCGCGTGATCGCCGATCACCTGCGCTCGGCCGGCTTCCTGGTGGCCGACGGCGTGCTGCCCGCCAACGAGGGGCGCGGCTATGTGCTGCGCCGGATCATGCGCCGCGCCATGCGCCACGCGCACCTGCTGGGCGCGAAGGAGCCGCTGATGCACCGCCTGGTCCCGGCGCTCACCGCCGAGATGGGCGCCGCTTACCCCGAGCTGGTCCGCGCCCAGCCGCTAATCGAGGCGACGCTTCTTCAGGAGGAGACGCGCTTCCGCCGCACGCTCTCCAACGGACTCCGGCTGCTGGATGAGGCGACCGGGGGCATGGGGTCGGGTGACACGCTGCCCGGCGAGACGGCGTTCCGCCTCTACGACACCTACGGCTTCCCCTACGACCTGACGGAGGATGCGCTGCGCCCCGCGGGCATCGCGGTGGACCGCGCGGGCTTCGACGCCGCCATGGCCGAGCAGAAGCGCGCCGCGCGCGCCGCGTGGAAGGGCTCCGGCGACAAGGGATCGGACGAGCTGTGGTTCGACCTGGCCGAGCAGGCCGGCGCCACCGACTTCACCGGCTATTCCGCGCTGGAAGGCGACGCGGAGGTCGTGGCCATCGTCCGCGACGGCGGGCGCATCGAGCGCGCGGCACCGGGCGAGACGGTGGACGTGGTGGTCAACCAGACGCCCTTCTACGCCGAGAGCGGCGGCCAGGTGGGCGACACGGGCATGCTGTCGGCCGCCGACGGCCGCCGTTTCGCGGTGACGGACACGCGCAAGCACCTGGGCGTCTGGGCGCACCGCGTGACGGTGGGCGAGGGCGGGCTCGAGGTGGGCGAGGCGGTGCACCTGGCGGTGAATCCGGAACGGCGCGCGCGCATCCGCGCCAATCACTCCGCCACGCACCTGCTGCACGCGGCCCTTCGCGACCGCCTGGGCACGCATGTGGCCCAGAAGGGTTCGCTGGTCGCGCCCGAGCGGCTGCGTTTCGACGTGTCGCACGCGTCCCCCATGAGCCCGGCCGAACTGGCTCGGGCGGAGGCGGACGTGAACGCGCAAGTCCGCGGCAACGGCGCCGTCTCCACCCGCCTGATGACACCCGAGGACGCCGTGGCGGAGGGCGCGATGGCGCTGTTCGGCGAGAAGTACGGCGACGAGGTACGCGTCGTGTCGATGGGCGCGACGGCGGGGGAGGGGGCCGACGCCGCCTACTCGGTCGAGCTGTGCGGCGGCACGCACGTGGGCGCGCTGGGCGACATCGGCCTCTTCAAGATCGTGGGCGAAGGCGCCGTCTCCTCCGGTGTCCGCCGCGTCGAGGCGCTGACGGGCGAGGCGGCGCGCGCCTGGCTGAACGACCGCGACGAGAAGCTGCGCGAGGCCGCCGCCACCCTGCGCACCGCGCCGGAGGACGTGCCGGCGCGCGTCGCCGCCCTGGTGGAGGAGCGCCGCCGGCTGGAACGCGAGCTGGCCGAGGCGAAGCGCGCGCTGGCGCTGGCCGGTCCCGCCGGCGCGGCCGAGGGGCCGGAGCAGGTGAACGGCGTGGCCTTCACCGGCCAGGTGCTCGACGGCTTCGAGGCGAAGGGCCTCCGCGGCGCGGTGGACGAGGCAAAGAAGCGGCTGGGCTCGGGCGTGGCGGTGCTGGTCGCGGTCAACGAGGGCCGGGCGTCCGTGGCGGTCGGCGTCACCGACGACCTGACGGCCCGCTTCGGCGCGGTCGAACTGCTGCGCCGCGCGGTGGCCGCGCTGGGCGGCCAGGGCGGCGGCGGCCGGCCCGACATGGCGCAGGGCGGTGGTCCGGATGGCACGCGCGGCCCGGAAGCGCTGGACGCGGTGCGCGCCGCGCTGGCGGAGGCACCCGCCGAATAGGGGAGCGGGCGGTAACGCCGCCCGCTCCCGGTTTACCCGTTATCGACGGGGGGACGTTCCGGCCGAGGCGGCACCGGCCGCCCCGCCGCCCGCGCCCGCCGTGGCGGCCTCGAACTGCGCGGCGGTCATGCCCACCACCAGCCCGCCGCCGGCACCCGGCGCCACGCCGTTCTTGGGCAGGCGCACGTCGGCGCCCTTGGCCGTGGTCAGCGTCACGAACTGGTCGTCCACCGACTTCACGGTGCCGACCACGGTCGCGCCGTCCGAGCTGCGCACGCTGGCGCCCGGCGCGACGGCGGCGGCGCTCGCGGCCTGGGCCTGGGCGGTGGCGGCGGTCAGCTGCTCGCGCGTCAGCGACACGGTGAGCCCCTTGGTACCCGCGCCGATGGCGGACGCGGGCACCGCCGCCTTGGTCGCGCCCATGTTGATGACGACGCCCTGCGGCGTCACGCTGTCCACCGTTCCCACGACCTCGCCCGCGGCACCATAGACGGTGGCGCCGGGCGTGGGGGTGGCGGTCGCCGCTGCCGTGCCGCCGGCGGCGGGGGCCGCCTGCCCGGTCGCGGGCGCGGGGGCCGGCATGGCGGTCTGCGCCTGGGCGGCACCGGCCGCCAGGGCCATGGCGAGCGCGGTCAGGCCGAGCGAGGTGGGGGACGGGTGACGCATGGTTCTTCTCCGTTGCTTTCCCGTATCGAACGTCACCGTCTCCGCCCGGGTTCCCGCTTCCCGTCGCACCCTGCCGTTCAGCCCGCCGCCTCGCTCCGCCCGCGCAGGCGCCGGATGCGGGGCTCGCGGTCCAGCGACGCGCTCTCGCGAATGCCCTGGCGCAGCCGGTCGCGCTTCTCGTGGATGGAGGCGATGACGGGTCCCATCGCGACGCCCAGGTCTACCAGCACCGCCTCGGACAGCTGGAGCGAGCTTTCCAGCGTCTCGGGCACCGCGTCCGTCACGCCCGCGCGGTACAGTTCCGCCGCGTGCCGCTCGTCGCGCGCGCGGGCGATGATCGGCAGGTCGGGCGCGGCCGCGCGCGCGGCCCGCGTCAGGCGCACGGTCAGGACGGGATCGTCCATGGTCAGGATCAGCGCCCGGCACGAGGCCAGGTCCATCCGCTCCAGCAACTGCGGCCGCGCGGCGTCGCCGAACAGCACGGGGTAGCCCTCCGCGCGGGCCGCCTTGGCCGCGTCGATGTCGCCTTCCACCGCCACGAAGGGCTGGCCGTGCTCGCGCAGCATGTCCGCCACCAGCCGCCCCACGCGGCCCAGCCCGATCACGACGCTGCGCCCGGGCTCCACGCCTTGCGCGTCGTCGGCCGCGCCCCCCCGCGCCTCGATCCGGCGCGCGGCGAGGTTGCCCAGCCGCGCGAGCAGTGGCGTGATGGTCAACCCGATGGCCGTCACCGTCTGCCAGAACGCGGCGGTCGGGCCCTGGATCAGCCCGGCCTGCGCGGCGGTGGCCAGCACGATCAGCGTCGTCTCGGACGGGCTTCCCATCAGCAACCCGGTTTCCGCCGCAACCCCCGGCCGCATGTCCGCCACGCGCAGCAGCAGGAACGTCACCACCGTCTTGACCGCCACCACGCCCGCCACGGCGGCCAACAGCGACGGCCAGTTGGCCGCCACGCTGCCGAAATCCACGCTCATGCCGACCGAGATCAGGAAAACGCCCAGCGCCAGTCCCTTGAAGGGGGCGGTTATCACCTCGACTTCGGAATGGTACTCGGTTTCCGCGATGAGCAGCCCCGCCAGCAGCGCGCCGACGATGGGTGACAGGCCGGCCGCCGTCGTCGCCAGGCTGGCGACGATGACGACCAGCAGCGAGGCCGCCAGGAACAGCTCCGGACTCTTGGTGCGCGCGGCCTGCGCGAATAGGCGCGGCAGCGTCAACCGCCCGGCGACGTAGAGCGCGGTTACGGTCAGTCCGCCGCGAAGCGCCACGCCCGCCACCTCTCCCCAGCCGCCGCCCGCATTGGGCGCCATGGCGCCTAGTGCGAAGATGATCGGCACCAGCGCCAGGTCCTCGAACAACAGCATGGCGAAGGCCGACCGCCCCACCGCCCCCGCCGTGCCGGCCAGCGGCAGCACCAGCGCGGTGGACGACAGCGCCAGCGCCAGCCCGAGCCCAACCGCGCCCGGCCACTCCTGCCCCAGCAGGTTGAGCCCCAGCGCGATCAGCGCGGCGGAGCCGAACAGCTCGGCCGCGCCCGTCCCGAACACCTGCGCGCGCATCGCCCACAGCCGCCGGAAAGACAGCTCCAGCCCGATGGAGAAGAGCAGCAGCACGATGCCGAACTCGGCGAACGGCTCGATGGCGTGCGGATTGGATATGGTCAGGTAGTAGAGCCACGGCGCGCCGTTCACGAGCCGCCCCAGCCCTGACGGCCCCACCAGCGCGCCCACCAGGATGAAGCCGATGACGGGGCTGATCCGGAACCGCGCGAAGGCGGGGATCACCAGCCCGGCGGCCCCCAATATCACCAGCGTGTCGGAGAATGCCTGGTTTTCGAGCCCTATCGCCATGGGGGCATTAGAGCGGAGGGGAGGGGGCTTGTCAGCCCCGCTGACGATTTGGTCATGCCTTCGTCCTATCGCGGCTCGTGGAACGCCGGAGGACAGATGGTCGACAAAGCCGTTCTTTTGATGGATTTCGACAATCTGTTCTCGGCCTTGTGGCGGCAGGATCGGGGCATGGCACGGGCTTTCGCTGCCGATCCGGGCGTATGGCTCCATCGTCTCGCGGGCGACCGCCGACGATGGCTGGTGCTGCGCTGCTACCTCAATCCGGCCGGGTGGCTACCGTGCGAGGATGAAGCCAGCGGTCGGTTGTATTTCTCCCGCTTCCGGCCGGGCCTGACGCGGGCGGGTTTCGAGGTGGTGGACTGTCCCGCGCTTACCCAGTGCGGATCGAAGAACGCCGCCGATATCCGGCTGGTGCTGGACGCCGTAGACCTTCTGCGGAGCGACTGCCGCTACGACGAGTTCATGGTCGCGTCGGGCGATTCCGACTTCGCGCCGCTGCTCTCACGCCTGCGCGCGCACGATCGGCGGACCGCCATTGTCGCGTGGGGTCCGATAGCATCCGCGTATCGGGCGCTGGCGGACCAGGTACTCGATCATGAGGCGCTGGGGATATCGGCGCCGGTCGAGACGTCCGACGCGGCGGCCGGACCGGACGTTCCACTGACCGCCGCGGTGCTCGCACGATATCGAGAGGCGACGGCCCCGCTGCTGCTGGCGGCGCTGGCAAACGAGCTGTCGAAGGCCTTGCCGGGGGCGAAGGCCGGCAAATGGGGCGGCTGCGGGACCTTCACGGCCGCTATCAACAGCATGGCGCTGCCCGGCGCAAGGCTGACAGCGCATCACCTGTGGGACGAGGGGCGGCACGCGCCGCCCCCCGGTGTCGTGATCGCCGCCTAGGCCCAGGCCGCCATTTCCGTCTCCAGGCCGGCGCGAACCGCCTCGAAGAACTGCTCGGTGGTCATCCAGGGCTGATCCGGGCCGATCAGGATGGCCAGGTCCTTGGTCATGTGACCTTTCTCCACCGTCTCCACGCACACGCGCTCCAGCGTCTCGGCGAAGCGGGTGACGTCGGGCGTGCCGTCGAACTGGCCGCGATACTTGAGCCCGCCGGTCCAGGCGAAGATCGACGCGATGGGGTTGGTGCTGGTCGCCTTGCCCTGCTGGTGCTGGCGATAGTGGCGGGTCACGGTGCCGTGCGCGGCCTCGGCCTCCACCGTCTTGCCGTCGGGCGTCAGCAGCACGGAGGTCATCAGGCCCAGCGAGCCGAAGCCTTGCGCCACCTGATCCGACTGCACGTCGCCGTCGTAGTTCTTGCAAGCCCAGACGAACTCGCCGTTCCACTTGAGCGCGCTGGCCACCATGTCGTCGATCAGGCGGTGCTCGTAGACGATGTTGGCCGCCTTGAAGCGGTCGGCGAACTCGGCCTCGAACACCTCGGCGAACAGGTCCTTGAACCGCCCGTCATAGGCCTTGAGGATCGTGTTCTTGGTGGACAGGTAGACGGGCCAGCCGCGGTTCAGGCCGTAGTGCATGGACGCGCGCGCGAAGTCGCGGATGCTCTCGTCCAGGTTGTACATGCCCATGGCGACGCCCGACGCGGGGAAGTCGAAGACCTCCTCCTCGATCACCTGGCCGTCCGTGCCCTCCCACTTCATCGTCAGCTTGCCGGCGCCCGGCACGCGGAAGTCGGTGGCCTTGTACTGGTCGCCGAACGCGTGGCGGCCGACCACGATGGGGTGGGTCCAGCCGGGGATCAGCCGGGGCACGTTCTTGATGACGATGGGCTCGCGAAACACCACGCCCCCTAAGATGTTGCGGATCGTGCCGTTGGGCGACTTCCACATCTTCTTCAGGCCGAACTCCTCGACCCGCGCCTCGTCGGGCGTGATGGTGGCGCACTTCACGGCCACGCCGTATTTCTGCGTTGCGCGCGCGCTGTCCACCGTCACCTTGTCGTCGGTGGCGTCGCGTTGCTCGATGCCCAGGTCGTAGTAGTCGAGGTCGATGTCGAGATAGGGCTTGATGAGGCGCTCGCGGATCCACTCCCAGATGATGCGCGTCATCTCGTCGCCGTCGATCTCCACGACAGGCGTCTTCACCTTGATCTTCGCCACTGGCACGTCCTCGATAGCCGATCCGTAAACGCCGTCCGCTTAGGCGAGGGGGTCCGGCGGATCAACCGCGCCGGGCCGTGCGCGCCGTGCGGTCGGTTGTGCCAGGCGCGCGAGGCCACTACACCCGCCCGCCATGCCGTCGCTAGAGAAGCCGCCCGTCGTCACCAGCACCGTGAAGTGGCGCTTCCCGTCCGTCCACCCGGAGGGACAGCGGTTCGTGCTGGTGGCGGTGGGCATCACCTTGCTGCTGACCATCGTCAGCAAGGTGCTGTTCTGGCCGATGGTCGGGCTCACCGTCTGGGTGGCCGCCTTCTTCCGCGATCCCGTGCGCACCACGCCCCAGGGCGACGACCTCGTCGTGGCGCCTGCCGACGGGCTGGTGACGATGATCCAGCGCGTGCCCGTGCCCCGCGAGATGGGCGGGCCGGACGGACTGGAGCCGGGCGAGCGCGTGCGCGTGTCGATCTTCATGTCGGTGTTCGACGTGCACATCAACCGATCCCCCATCGCGGGCACGATCCGCCAAGTGGTCTATATCTCCGGTCGCTTCCTCAACGCCGACCTGGACAAGGCGTCGGAAGAGAACGAGCGCCAGCATTTCGTGGTGGAGGGGCGGCCCGGTCCCGACGGAACGCCCCGGCGTATCGGCTTCACGCAGATCGCGGGGCTCGTGGCGCGGCGCATCGTCGGCTACGCCAAGGCGGGCGACATGGTGGCGGCGGGCCAGCGCGTGGGCCTAATCCGCTTCGGCAGCCGCGTCGACGTCTACCTGCCCGAGGACACGGTGCCGCAGGTGGCGCTGGGCCAGCGGACGATCGCCGGCGAGACGGTGATCGGCCGCGTCGGCGGCGCCGCCGTCGTCGGCGTGGCGCAGTAGCTCGGCTCCGATGGACCCGGTGACGCCCACCCGCCTGCGCTTCCATCGCTCGGCCCGCGTCCGCCGCGGCATCCCGCTGCGCGCGGTGGCGCCCAACGCCGTAACCGCGCTGGCGCTCTGTTCCGGCCTGTCGGGCGTCCGCTTCGCCGTCGGGGGCCAGTGGGAGCTGGCCGTCACGATGATTCTCGTCGCCGGCGTGCTGGACGGGGTGGACGGCCGCATCGCGCGCCTGCTCCACGGCGAGAGCCGGTTCGGCGCCGAGCTCGACTCGCTGTCCGACGCCATATCCTTCGGCGTGGCGCCCGCGCTGATCCTGTACCTCTGGTCGCTGAGCGGCCTGCCGCGCTTCGGCTGGACGGCGGCGCTGGTGTTCGCGGTATTCTGCGCCCTACGCCTGGCGCGCTTCAACGCCGCCATCGATGAGGCGGAGCAGCCGCACAAGTCCGCCGGCTTCCTGACGGGCGTACCGGCACCGGCGGGTGCCGGGCTGGCGCTGCTGCCGATGTTCCTGAGCTTCTGCCTGGAGGACGCCCGGTTGGCCTCGCCCTATCTCGTCGCACCCTGGACCGCACTGGTGGCGATGCTGATGGTATCCAGCGTCGCCACCTATTCCTGGTCGTCGCTTCGCCTGCGGCGCTCGATCCGTTTCGAGGCGCTGGCCGGCGTCGTGCTGGTGGGCGCGGCACTGATCTCGGCCCCGTGGGCAACGCTGACTGCGATCTCGGCCGCTTACCTGCTGGCCATTCCCTTCAGTTACGTGAGCTACGCCCGTATCAGGCGGCAGCGCGAGCGGGTGCCGAAACCGCCGACCGGGTGACGCCGCGACCGCGAACGGCGATCCGCCGTTCCGCCCGCGCCAACTCGCCCAACGGCTTGAAACCACCTTCCGCGCCGCCGGACGCCAACGCCGCGATCCGCCGCCACTGGGGCGCCACGGTGGCGAAGATCACGCCGAGCGCCGCGGCCATGGCGGCGGCGAAGAGAACGAAGCCGAAGAACGCCATCATAATCGCCTCCATGGAGCGGCAGAACGGCACGAGCCAAGTCTTAACAGCCGCGTTATCCACAAGTTCCTGACCGCACGGGCCAAATCATGCTTGAACAACGTACGTCATCGTGAATCACGACTCGTTCCGTCGCCATCCCCTGTTCGGTCGGGTTATGTTCTTCCTGTGTTCCGCCGTCAAGTAGTTGCACGGTTTTGCCGGCTCGGCTAAGGGCCGCCCCCTCAACCCCGCATGGGAAGCATCACATCCCGGTGCGCACGGCCTCCGGCCAACGCGTTCCCGCTTCCCAGAGGCTCAACCGGAAGGAACACACACCATGGCGGCTCCCGTCGTCTCCATGCAGCAGCTGATCGAAACCGGCGCGCACTTCGGCCACCAGACGCACCGCTGGAACCCGAAGATGAAGCCCTACCTGTTCGGCGACCGCAACGGCGTCCACATCATCGACCTGTCCCAGACCGTGCCGCTGCTCGCGCGCGCTCTGGAGTTCGTGTCGTCCTCGGTGGCGTCGGGCGGCAAGGTGCTGTTCGTCGGCACCAAGCGCCAGGCGCAGGACGCGGTGGCCGACGCCGCGCGTCGCGCGGGTCAGCACTACGTCAACCACCGCTGGCTGGGCGGCATGCTCACCAACTGGAAGACCATCTCCAACTCGATCAAGCGTATGAAGGCGCTGGACGAGCAGCTGTCGGGCGACACGGTGGGCCTGACCAAGAAGGAGGTCCTCCAGCTGACGCGCGAGCGCGACAAGCTGGAGATGTCGCTCGGCGGCATCCGCGACATGGGCGGCGTGCCCGACGTGATGTTCGTGATCGACGCCAACAAGGAGGAGCTGGCGATCAAGGAAGCCAACACGCTGGGCATCCCGGTGGTGGCGATCCTCGATTCGAACGTCTCGCCCGACGGCATCGCGTTCCCCGTGCCCGCCAACGACGACGCCAGCCGCGCCATCCGCCTCTACTGCGAGGCGGTGGCCATCGCCGCCACGCGCGGCGGCCAGGAGAGCCAGCGCCGCTCGGGCGTCGACATGGGCGCCATGGCCGAGCCGGCGCAGGAGGAGGCGTTGACCGTGCCGACGCCGGCGGCCGATCCGGAGCAGGTGGGTGCGGGCACCGTCGCTGGCGCGGGCGCCGAGGCGGAGCGTCAGGTCGACGCCTGATCCGTGCCCACGGGCGTTCGCCCGTCACGGACCTTTCACGCGGGCGGGGCAGGGCATCGACGCCCGGCTCCGCCCGCCGTCACGTTCGAGCAAAAGGATAAAGCACATGGCCGACATCACGGCTTCCATGGTCAAGGACCTGCGCGAGAAGAGCGGCGCGGGCATGATGGACTGCAAGAAGGCGCTGAACGAGACCGCGGGCGACATGGACGCCGCGATGGACTGGCTGCGCGCCAAGGGCATGGCTGCGGTCATTAAGAAGTCCAGCCGCACCGCCGCCGAGGGCCTGGTGGGCGTCGCCGTGTCGGGTACGAAGGGTGCGGCGGTCGAGGTCAATTCCGAGACCGATTTCGTCGCCAAGAACGCGCAGTTCCAGGACTTCGTTCGCGAGGTGACTCAGGTGGCGCTGGTGCAGGGCGACGACGTGGAGGCGATCAAGGGCGCCTCCATGCAGTCGGGCACGTCGGTGGCCGACACGCTGACCAACAACATCGCTACCATCGGCGAGAACCAGTCGATCCGCCGCGCGCGCCGGCTGGAAGTGTCGAAGGGCGCGGTCGTGCCCTACGTCCACAACGCGGCGGCACCGGGCATCGGCAAGATCGGCGTGCTGGTCGCGCTCGAGTCCGAGGCGCCGGAGGCGACCCTGCTCGACCTCGGCAAGCAGCTCGCCATGCACATCGCCGCCGCCTTCCCCAAGGCGCTGAACGAGAACGACCTGGACGAGGCCGAGATCGAGCGCGAGCGCGCCATCGCCGCCGAGAAGGCGGCCGAGAGCGGCAAGCCCGCCGAGATCGTCGCCAAGATGGTCGAGGGCTCCATCGCCAAGTACCGCAAGGAGCACGCGCTGGTCAGCCAGCTGTTCGTGATGGACGGCAAGACCAAGATCTCCGACGTGGTGGCCAAGGCGGGCAAGGACGCAGGGAGCCCTATCGTCCTCAAGGACTACGTCCGCTTCCAGCTGGGCGAGGGCATCGAGCGCGAGGCGTCCGACTTCGCGGCCGAGGTGGCGGCGGCTTCGGGGGTCCCGCAGGGCCAGGCGTAGGGGCGGCCACGCCCGCCCCGGTGCGCCGCCCCGGCGGCGCAACGCCTCGCCCGGCCGGCGGGCGACCGGCTGAGCCGGTCGTCCCGTTCGACGCGTGGCCGGCGGCTTCGCCGTCGGCCCCTCGGGGGGCTGCTACCCAATTCCCGTCAGCCCCCCATCCAACGGCGGCGACACCCCCGCCGCCCATCCGAGCCGGCCGAACATAGCGCGGCCCATCCCCACGCCCCCGGTTGCTCCCCCGCCACCCGGCCCCTAAGGTCCGCGGCCGGCTGAGCCCCCAATCCCCCGCATCCGAGATCGCATGACCGCCCCACGCTACCGACGCATCCTGCTGAAACTCTCCGGCGAGGTGCTGATGGGCGACGGCCGGCTGGCCATCGACCCCGACGTGACCGCGCGCGTGGCGCAGGAGATCGCGGACGTGCGCGACCAGGGGCATCAGCTCTGCGTCGTGGTGGGCGGGGGCAACATCTTTCGCGGGTTGTCGGCGGCGGCCAAGGGAATCGAGCGGGCGACCGCCGACTATATGGGGATGCTGGCCACCGTGATGAACGCGCTGGCCGTCCAGAACGCGCTGGAGCAGGCGGGCGTCGAGACGCGCGTCCAGTCCGCCATCCCGATGCAGAGCGTGTGCGAGCCCTTCATCCGCAGGCGCGCCGAGCGCCACCTGGAGAAGGGCCGCGTGGTGATCTTCGCCGCCGGCGTCGGCTCGCCCTTCTTCACCACCGACAGCGGGGCGGCGCTGCGCGCGGCCGAAATGCGCTGCGACGCGCTGTTCAAGGGCACCAGCGTCGACGGCGTGTACGACGCCGACCCCAAGAAGGTGCCCACCGCCAAGCGCTACGACACCGTCAGCTTCGGCCGCGTCCTGTCGGACGACCTGAAGGTGATGGACGCGTCCGCCGTGGCGCTGTGCCGCGACAACAACATCCCCATCGTGGTCTTCAACATCCGCGAGCACGGCAATTTCGCCGCCGTGCTGGCGGGGCGGGGGACCAGCACGGTGGTGCAGGAGGAGGCTTGAACCATGCCCGCATACGATAAGGCCGATCTGGAACGCCGCATGGCGGGCGCGGTGGAGTCGCTCAAGGGCGACCTCTCGGGGCTCCGCACCGGCCGCGCGTCGGTGTCGCTGCTCGATCCCGTGACCGTCACCGTCTACGGCTCCAACATGCCGCTGAACCAGGTGGCGACCGTCTCCGCGCCGGAACCCCGGATGCTATCGGTGCAGGTGTGGGACAAGTCGAACGTCGGCCCGGTGGACAAGGCGATCCGGTCCGCCGGCCTGGGCCTCAATCCCATCGTGGACGGCCAGAACCTGCGCCTGCCCATTCCCGACCTGACGGAGGAGCGGCGGAAAGAGCTGGCCAAGCTGGCGTCGCAGTACGCCGAGAAGGCGCGCATCGCGGTGCGCAACGTGCGCCGCGACGGCATGGACAGCCTCAAGACCGACGAGAAGAAGGGCGTGTTCGGCGAGGACGACCGCAAGCGCCACGAGACGGAGGTCCAGAAGCTGACCGACGCCACCGTCGCCGACGTGGACGCCGCCGCGTCCGCCAAGGAGAAGGAAATCCTGGGCAAGTGAGCGGCATCGCGCCGACCGCTTGAGCCACCGGCTCCCCGTGTCCTCCGCCCCCATATCCCTGCCCGATGCGCCGGCGCCCGCCACCGGCGCGCCGGGCGGCGTGCCGCGCCACGTGGCGATCATCATGGACGGCAACGGCCGCTGGGCCAAAAAGCGCCTGCTGCCGCGCGCCGCCGGTCATCGCGCGGGCGTAGAGGCGGTGCGCCGCGTCACGCGCGCGGCGCGCGCCATGGGGGTGGAGGCGCTGACGCTCTACGCCTTCTCGTCCGAGAACTGGCGACGGCCGGCCGACGAGGTGGGCGACCTGATGGGGCTGCTCCGCCTCTTCATCCGCTCCGACCTGGCGGAACTGGTGCGCGAGAACGTCCGGCTGCGCATCATCGGCGACCATCGCCGCTTCCCCGCCGACCTGGCGGCGCTGGTGGACGACGCGGTGGCGCGCACCGCCGGCAATACGGGGCCGATCCTGGCCATCGCGCTCAACTACGGTTCCCAGGCCGAACTCGTGCGCGTCGCCCGGCAACTGGCCGAGCGCGTCGCGGCGGGCGAGATCGCGGCCGCCGACATCGACGCCGACGCCGTCGAGCACGAACTGGACACTGCCGACCTGCCGCCGCTCGACCTCATGATCCGCACATCGGGCGAGCAGCGCCTGTCCAACTTCCTGCTGTGGCAGGCGGCGTACGCCGAGCTGCTGTTCGTGGACACGCTGTGGCCCGACTTCGACGGGCGGGCGCTGGCCGACGCGCTGGCCGTCTATGCCGGCCGCCAGCGGCGCTACGGCGGCCTGTGACGGACGTTCCGACCCCGGGCACCCCGACCCCCGACGCGGGGCTCCGCACGCCGTCCAACCTGCGGCTGCGCGTGCTGGCCAGCATCGGCATGATGACGGTCGCCGTCGCCGCGCTGGCGGCGGGCGGCATCGCCTTCTGGCTGCTCGCCGTGGTGGTGGCGCTGTTCATGATGGCGGAGTGGGCGGAGCTGGCGAAGGCGGACGCGCGGTCGAAGCGCGTGGCGCTGTTCGCGCTGTGCGTGCCGCTGGCCGTCACCGCGCCGCCCTCGCTGATCCTGGAGAATCGCGACTTCTTCGCCGCCGGGCTGATCGCGGGCACGGCCTTCTTCGTGGTGATCGTGACGGGGCGGCGGCAACTGGCGGGCGGCATCCTCTACTGTGCTGCGCCCGTGCTGGCGCTGACGCTGCTGCGGCGGCAGGAGGCGGGGCTGCTGCTGGCCTTCTGGGCGATGGCGCTGGTCTGGGCGTGCGACATCGGCGCCTATTTCACCGGCCGCGCGCTCGGCGGTCCCAAGCTCGCGCCCCGCATCAGCCCGTCCAAGACCTGGTCGGGGCTGGCCGGCGGCGTGGCGCTCAGCACCGCGCTCGGCGTCGGGCTGCACCTCCGCTTCGGCCTGCCCCCGCTGCTCGCCGCCGCCACCCCGCTGCTCGCCGCCGCGGCGCAGGGCGGCGACCTGTTCGAGAGCGTGCTCAAGCGCCGCGCCGGGGTAAAGGATTCGGGCTCCGTGCTGCCGGGCCACGGCGGCGTGCTGGACCGGCTCGACGGCGTGGTCCCCGTGGCCCCGCTCGCGGCGCTCCTGGCGCTGGCCGTGGCGGGGCGCGCGATCCCGTGAGGACCGTCACGATCCTGGGGGCGACCGGCTCGGTCGGCACCTCCACGCTCGACCTGGTGGAGCGCGCGCCCGACCGGTTCCGCGTCCGCGCGCTCACCGCCAACTGCGACGTCGAGCGTCTGGCCGCCGCCGCCCGGCGGACGAACGCCGAGCTGGCGGTAGTCGCGGACGAGCGCTGCCTGCCCCGCCTGCGCGACGCGCTGGCCGGCACGTCCACGCGCACGGCCGGCGGCGCCGCGGCGGTGGAGGAAGCCGCAGGCTCGGGCGCGGACTGGACCATGGGCGCCATCGTCGGCTGCGCAGGGCTGGCTCCCGTGATGGCGGCGGTGCGCGCGGGCGGCACGGTGGTGGTCGCCAACAAGGAGCCCCTGGTCTCGGCCGGCGAGCTGGTCCTGGCCGCCGCGCGGGCGAGCGGCGCGACGCTGCTGCCCGCCGACAGCGAACACAACGCCATCTACCAGTGCTTCGACTTCGACCGCCCGCACCGCGTCCGCCGCATCGTGCTGACGGGCAGCGGCGGCCCGTTCCGCACCTGGGACACCGAACGGATGCGCGCCGCCACGCCGGCGCAGGCGGTCGCCCACCCCAACTGGTCGATGGGCGCCAAGATCTCCGTCGACAGCGCCACCTGCATGAACAAGGGGCTGGAGCTGATCGAGGCCGCGCGCCTTTTCCCCGTCGATCCCGACCGCATCGAGATCGTGATCCACCCGCAATCGGTGATCCACTCGGCGGTCGAGTATGTCGACGGATCGATGCTGGCGCAGCTGGGGCCGTCCGACATGCGCGTCCCCATCGCCCACTGCCTGGCTTGGCCCGACCGGATGGCGGCGCCCATGGCCCCCCTCGACCTGGTGGCGCTCGGCCGGCTCGATTTCGAGGCGCCCGACCCGGCGCGCTTTCCCGCGCTCCGCCTGGCGCGCGAGGCGCTGGCGGCGGGCGGCGCCCGGCCCGCCATTCTGAACGCGGCCAACGAGGTCGCGGTCGCCGCCTTCCTGGCCGGCCGCATCGGCTTCCTGGAAATCGTGGAACTCGCCGACCATATCCTGGAAGCCTACGACCCGCCCCCGCCGGAAACGCTGGACGCGCTGATCGCCGTCGACGCGGAGGCCCGGCGGCTGGCGGGCGGGCAGCTGGAGCGTCGCGCCGCCTGATGGACCATCCCGGTATCCCCTACACCTTTCTCGCCTTCGTGGCGGTGATCGGCCCGCTCGTCTTCGTGCACGAGATGGGCCACTACCTAGCAGGCCGCCTGTTCGGCATCCAGGCAGACGCCTTCTCCGTCGGCTTCGGGCGCGAGGTGGCGGGCTTCACCGACCGTCGCGGCACGCGGTGGAAGTTCGGCTGGCTACCGCTCGGCGGCTACGTCAAGTTCGCGGGCGACATGAACCCCGCCTCCCAGCCCGACGCCGCCTGGCTCTCGCTCCCGCCCGAGGAGCGCGCGCGGACGTTCCAGGCCAAGCCCCTTTGGCAGCGCGCCGTCGTGGTCGCGGCCGGCCCGGTCGTGAACTTCGTGCTGGCCATGCTGATCCTGGGCGGTTTCGCGCTCGCCTATGGCGAGGTGCGGATGCCCCCCGTGGCGGGGTCGGTCGCGCCCGGCAGCGCGGCGGCCGCGGCGGGGCTGGCGGCGGGTGACCGCGTGACCGCGCTCGACGGCCGATCGGTCGAGACGTTCGACGACATGGTGCGCTTCGTCCGCATCCGCGCGGGCGAGCCGGTGCGCATCAACTATCTGCGCCACGGCGCGACCCGCACCGCCGACGCCGTGATCGCCACCGAGGTCCAGCGCGACCGCTTCGGCAACGAGTACCGGCTGGGCCGGCTGGGCATCGCGGGCGGCGAGCCGGTGGTGGTCCCCGTCTCGCTGGCCGAGGCGCCGGGCGTCGCGGTGCGCCGCACGGGCCAAATCGTGCAGACCATGGTGGAGACGCTGGGTCAGGTCGTCACCGGCCGCCGCTCGGTGAAGGAGCTGGGCGGCCCGCTTCAGATCGCCAAGGTGTCCGGCGAGCAGATGTCGCTGGGTTGGGACGCCTTCGCCTTCCTGCTCGCGCTGGTGTCCATCAACCTGGGGTTCATCAACCTGCTGCCAGTGCCGATGCTGGATGGCGGGCACCTGCTCTTCTACGCGATCGAGGCGGTGCGGCGGCGCCCGCTGGAGCCGCGCGTGCAGGAATGGGCGTTCCGCGGCGGGCTGGCGGCGCTGCTCACGCTGATGCTGCTGGTGACGTTCAACGACCTGGGGACCATCGGTCTCTGGCGCGGCCTGGCCGGGCTGGTCGGACGGGGCTGAGGCCGGCGAGGCACGCCGTGACGGCCGCCCCCGACCCCCCCGCGCGGCTTGTGTCGGACGCGAAAGCCGGGCAGGGGCGCGGCGCGCAGGGGCTTAGTTCACATTCTGTTACGGGTCGGGGTGGTTTCGTTGAGTTCAGTCTACCTTAGGCGCAGCGCGCTGCTTCTCGCGGGCACCATGCTCGGCGGGGCACCGCTCCTGGCACAAGGGGCCGCCCGCGCGCCCGCGCCCCGCCCGACACCGCCGGCCCGCGCTGCCGCCCCGTCCGCGGCGGCCGCCCCGTCGACGGTCCCGGCCGCCCCCGCCGTGCAACGCACCGTCCGCACGCTGCGCGTCGAGGGGTCGCAGCGCATCGAGCCCGATACGGTGCTCAGCTACACCAAGCTGCGCGCGGGCCAGTCCTACACCAACGAGTCGGTCGACCAGGCGATCACCGACCTGCTCCAGAGCGACCTGTTCGCCGACGTGCAGATCGCGGGCGTCGACACGGGCGACCTGGTGGTCCGCGTGCGCGAGAACCCGATCATCAACCGCGTGATCCTGGAAGGGAACAAGCGGCTGAAGGACGACAAGATCCAGAAGGAGATCAAGCTCGCGCCGCGTCAGGTGTTCAGCCGCACGGCGGTGCGCCAGGATGTGGCGCGCATCGTCGAGCTGTACCGCCGCCAGGGCCGCTTCGCCGCCATCGTCGAGCCCAAGATGGTCTCGCTCGATCAGAACCGCGTCGACGTGGTGTTCGAGATCAGCGAGGGGCCGAAGTCCAAGGTCCGCCAGATCAACATCATCGGCAACGAGAAGTTCTCGGACGACGCGCTGCGCGGGCAGATGTACACCAAGCAGTCGCGCATCTTCCGCATCTTCTCGTCCGCCACATCCTACGACCAGGACCGGCTGGCCGCCGACCAGCAGAAGCTGCGCCAGTTCTACCTGACCGAGGGCTATGCCGACTTCCGCGTCACCAGCGCGGTGGCCGAGCTGACGCCCGACAAGCAGGACTTCATCATCACCTACGTGGTGGAGGAAGGGCCGCGCTACAAGTTCGGCCCGGTCACGGTGGACTCCGAGATCCGCGACTTCGACAACGCCAAGCTGGCCGCCTCGCTGCCGATGAAGAAGGACGACTGGTACAACGCCAAGCTGATCGAGGACTCGATCGAGTCGCTCAACCAGGCCGCCGGCCTGTTCGGCTACGCCTTCACCGACGTGAACCCCGAGTTCCAGCGCGACCGTGAGACGCTGACCATGGGGGTCAACTTCCACATCGCCCAGGCGCAGCGCACCTATGTCGAGCGCGTCGAGATCACGGGCAACACGCGCACGCAGGACAAGGTGGTCCGCCGCGAGGTCCGCCTGGGCGAAGGCGACGCGTTCAACAGCTTCCAGGAACGCCGCAGCCAGGACCGCATCAACTCGCTGGGCTATTTCCAGGACAAGTTCGAGATCAAGCGCGAGCAGGGCACGGCCCCTGACCGCATCGTGCTCAACTCCAACGTCGAGGAGAGGTCGACGGGCGAGCTGACGCTGTCGGCGGGCTTCTCCAGCCTGGAACGCTTCATCGTCCAGGCGTCGGTCGCCGATCGCAACTTCGGCGGTCGCGGCCAGGAGGTGCGGCTGGGCGTCAACTATTCCACCTTCTCGCGCTCGATCGAGCTGGGGTTCCAGGAACCCTATCTCTTCGACAAGAACGTGGCGGTCGGCGTCGACGTGTTCCGGCGCGACTTCAATCAGTTCAACTTCAACAGCAACACGCGCGAGACGCTTTACAACCAGGTCTCGACGGGCTTCCAGCTGCGCACGGGCGTGCCGCTGACGGAATACTGGTCGCTCGCGGGCCGCTACGGCCTCAGCTACGACAAGCTGAAGCTCGACAGCTCGCTCCTCAACAACGGCCAGTGCGACCCGAACAGCGTCGGCCGCTATATCTGCGACTCGCTCGGCAACCGGTGGACCTCGTCCATCGGCACGTCGCTGATCTACGACAGCCTGAACAGCCGCCTTCGCCCCACCGCCGGGCAGCGGCTCGCGCTGTCCTTCGACTTCGCCGGCCTGGGCGGCGACGTGAAGTACCTGCGCGGCACGGCGAACGGCGCCAAATACTGGGGACTGGGGCGCAGCGGCTTCATCTTCTCCGTGCTGGGCGAGGGCGGCTACATCCGCTCGCTGGAAGGTCCGCGTGCCGATCCCACCGTGGATCGCGTCCGCATCATCGACCGCTTCTACCTGGGCGAGCCGCAGTTCCGCGGCTTCGACATCCGCGGCGTCGGCCCGCGCGTGCTGCGCCGGCCCTACGACATCGCGGCCGACGGCGCGCAGACCGCGCGGACGGGCCGGAACAACATCGTCGACGACGCGCTGGGCGGCAAGGCCTACTACCTGGCCCGCGCGGAGCTCGAGATCCCCCTCGGCTCGGGCGCGCGCGAGCTCGGCCTCCGGCCCACCATCTACGCCCAGGTCGGCAGCCTGTGGTCGGTCACGCGGCCGCGCCTCAACCAGCTGTTCACGCAAGGGCGCGACGCGGCCGGCAACCTGCTGTTCAACGCCGACGGGACGCCCACCTATCTGCCGAGCCAGAACAGGGACGGTTCGGGCAATCCGCTCTACGTCTACACCGACGCGACCACGGGTACGGCCGTCACCACGATCTGCTCGGCCGGCGTTCAGCAGGTGGCGGGCGGCGCATGTGTGGGCACCACGCCCAACGTCCAGAGCCTGAACACCAACTATTTCTTCGAGGAGTTCCTGGGCGACAGCCCGAAGCCGCGCGTCACCGTGGGCTTCGGCGTCAATTGGAACTCGCCGTTCGGCCCCTTGCGCATCGACGTGGCGCGCGCGCTGCTGACCCAGCGCGGCGACGATCCGAAACTCATCACCTTCAACGTGGGGACCCAGTTCTGATGATACGCCACCTCCTGCTCGCCGGCCTCGCCTCCGCCGGCCTCGTCGCCGCCTCCGCGTCTGCCCAGACGGTCGCCGTCGCCGATCCGGAAGCCGCCGTCACCGGCACCAAGGCCTGGACCGCCGCGAACACCCAGATCCAGGCCACGTACAAGGCCCAGCTCGATCAGGCCCGGACGCGCAGCGACGCGGTGCGCCGCGAGCTTCAGCCGCTGGTCCAGGCCTACCAGACCGCGGCCGCCGCCCCCAACGCCAATCAGGCATCGCTGCAGACCCAGGCCCAGGCCATCCAGACCCGCGAGCAGGCGGCGCAGCAGGAGATCGGTCGCCTGACGCTGCCGGCGCAGCGCGCGCAGCAGTACGCGCTGGAGCAGCTCTCCACCCGCCTGAACGAGGCGGTGCAGACCACCGTCCGCGCGCGCAACGTGCAGTTGCTCGTCCGCCCGGACGCGGCGCTCTTCGCGCAGCCGGCGGCCAACATCACGCCCGCCATCACCGCCGAGCTCGACCGCCTGGTCCCCTCCGTCCAGACCAACCCGCCCGCCAACTGGCAACCGGGTCAGCGCGGTCAGCAGGCCGGCGGCGCCGCGCCTGCCCCGGCGGCGGGCGCCGTGCCCGCCGCGACGGCCCCCGCCGCGCCGGCGCGCCGTTCCTCGGGCCGGTGAGCGCAGACGCCACGGGGGAGGGGGCGCCCGTCTCGGCGCCCCCCGCCACCCTGGACATCGTCGGCGTCCTGAAGGCGCTGCCGCACCGCTACCCGCTGCTGCTGGTGGATCGGGTAGCCGAGCTGGTGCCCGGCGAGCGGATCGTCGGCATCAAGGCGGTGTCGTTCAACGAGCAGTTCTTCCAGGGCCATTTTCCCGGCCGCCCCATCATGCCGGGCGTTCTGATCGTGGAGGCGCTGGCCCAGGCGGCGGGCGTGCTGGCGGTGGAGAGCCTGGGGCTCACGGGCACGGGCAAGCTCGTCTACTTCATGGCCATCGAGGAGGCGAAGTTCCGCCGCCCCGTGGAGCCGGGCGTCCTTGTCGAACTCCACGCCCGTTTCGTTCAGAAACGCGCCCGCGTCTGCAAGTTCGCAGGCGCTGCGAAGGTCGACGGCCAAGTGGTTGCGGAGGCAGGCTTTACCGCGATGATCGCCGATCCCGCTTGATCGCCGGACGCGCAACCTTTGACAACATCCGCGCGGCCATCTAACCGCGCGCCCGCGGCCGGTCGGATCGGTCGCATCCAGGAGATTGCCACGTGAAGAAGAACGTCCACCCCGACTACCACACGATCAAGGTCCAGATGACCGACGGCACCGTGTTCGAGACCCGCTCCACCTGGGGCAAGGAGGGCGACACGATGACGCTCGACATCGACCCGCTGGCGCATCCCGCCTGGACGGGCGGTCGCGGCACCATGCTGGACTCGGGCGGCCAGGTGGCGCGCTTCAACAAGCGTTTCGGCGGCCTCACGCTCAAGCGCGGCTGAGGTCCGCTGGCGGAGCGGGTGGGATTCGAACCCACGGCGGGCGCGAACCCGCGGCGGTTTTCAAGACCGCTGCCATAGACCACTCGGCCACCGCTCCGTCGCCGCCGCCCTAACGCCGGGGCGGCACCCCGTGCAAGCGCCGCGACGGCCGGAACTCCCGCCGCGCGGCGCTTCGTGCCATCCGCGTTCCGGTGAAGGACAGCAACATGGCACGACCGATCGCGCTGGCGCTGCTGCTGACGGCAGCGCCGGCCATGACATGCGCGCAGCAGCCGCTCCGACAGGTGCAGGCCGTCCCGCCCGAGGAAGGCACGGCCGCCGCGGCCGAGCAGGCGGGCTTCCGCGCCTACCTGCCGACCTTGCGCGCCCGTGCGCTGGCGGCGGGCGTGCGGGCGGAGACGGCGGACGCCGTGCTGTCGACGCTGGGCTACCAGCCCCGCGTCGTGGCGCTCGACCGCGCGCAGCCGGGCGGCGGGGCGACCGGCCCCATCAGTCCTTTCGCCCCCTATCGCGACCGCCACGTCGACGCCGCCCGCGTCGGTCGCGGCCGCGCGGCGTACCAGGCGCAGCGCCCCCGCCTCGCCGCCATCGAGCGCGAGACGGGCGTGCCGGAGGCGGTGGCCGTCGCCATCTGGGGCCACGAGACGGACTACGGCGCCAACACGGGCGGCTTCGACCTGCCGTCCGCGCTCGCGACGCTGGCCTATGACGGCCGCAGGCGTTCGCTGTTCGAGCACGAGTTCGTCGCCGCCCTGAAGATGATCGACCGCGGCGTGCCCCGCACGCGCCTCCGCGGCAGCTGGGCCGGCGCCACGGGCGGGCCGCAGTTCCTGCCCTCCGTCTACCTACGCGTCGCGCGCGACGGGGACGGGGACGGGACAGCGGACATCTGGAACAGCGCGGCCGACACGCTGGCCTCCATCGGCGGCTACCTGGCGGACGCGGGCTGGCGGCCGGGCGAGCCCTGGGGCTTTCCCGTCTCCGTCCCCGCGACGCTGGATCGCGCCGCCCACCGCACCCGCCTCGTCTCGCCGCGCTGCCCACGCGTGTTCGAGCGGCAGAGCGCGTGGCGCACGGTGGCGGAGTGGCGCGCGCTGGGCCTCGCCCCGACGGAGCGCGGCTGGCCGGCCGACACCGTGATGGCCACGCTGATCGAGCCCGACGGGGAAGGGCGGACAGGCTATCTCCTCACCGGCAACTACCGCGCGATCCTGGACTATAACTGCTCCACCAACTACGCCCTGTCCGTCGGCGCCCTCGCCGACGCGGTGGAGCGCTGACCCGCCCGTCCGAACGGAAATTGCCCATGCACAAGATCATCGCCCCCGTCGCCCTGGCGTCGCTCTCCCTGATGCTGATGGGGGCCGCGCCCCGCTTCGACACGCCCGCGCCCGTGGCCTTCCTGGAGGACCTGTCGTCGGGCGCCGTGCTGTTCGAGCGCGACGCCGACCGCCGCATGCCGCCGGCCTCCATGGCGAAGATGATGACCGTCTACGTCGCCTTCGACATGCTGAAGAAGGGCGAGTTGAAGCTGGATCAGCAGTTCACCGTCCGGCCCGAGACGTGGCGGCGCTGGCACGGGCCGCAGGCGGGCTCCACCATGTTCCTGTCGGTCGGTCAGAACGTCAGCGTCGCCAACCTACTCAACGGCATCGTCACCCTGTCGGGCAACGACGCCTGCGTCGTGCTGGCGGAGGGCATATCGGGCTCCGAGCAGGCGTTCACCGAGCGCATGAACAGGCTGGCCGGCGAGATCGGCCTGACGAACAGCCATTTCGGCAACTCGAACGGCTGGCCGGACAACGGCGTCACCTTCGTCACCGCGCGCGACCTGGCGAAGCTGGCGGCCGCCACGATCCGGAACCACCCCAAGCTCTACAAGCAGTTCTACTCGCGTCCCGACTTCACCTGGGGCCAGACCATGGGCGGCAACGCGATCACCCAGGCGAACCGCGATCCCCTGCTCGGCCGCGTCGCGGGGGCGGACGGCCTCAAGACCGGTCACACGGAGGAGGCGGGCTACGGTTTCACCGGCTCGGCGCAGCAGAACGGACGACGCCTCGTGATGGTGGTGGCGGGGCTCACCAGCTTCAATCAGCGGATCGAGGAGTCGGTGCGCTTCATGGAATGGGGCTTCCGCGCCTGGACCGCCCGGCCCGTGGTCGCCAAGGGGCGGCAGGTGGCCGAGGCGCAGGTCCAGATGGGCGACGCCGCCGCCGTGGGGCTGGTGGCGGCGAGCCCGCTCTCCGTCGCGGCGCCCGCCGGCACGTCCGGCACGCTCACCGCCAAGGTCGTCTATCGCGGTCCGCTCAAGGCGCCGATCAAGGCCGGGCAGCACGTGGCCGACCTCGTGGTCCAGGGGCAGGACGTGCCGGTCCAGCGCCTGCCCTTGGTCGCGGCCGCCGACGTGGGCGAGGCGGGCTTCCTCCGCCGCGCCTGGAACGGCCTTTCCTCGCTGTTCGGCTGATACGGAGGTCGGGGTGCGGGGCCGCTTCGTCTCGTTCGAGGGCGGGGAGGGGGCGGGCAAGTCGACCCAGGCCCGGATGCTGGCCGCCGCCTTGCGCGACCGGGGGCTTGACCCGGTGCTGACGCGCGAGCCCGGCGGCAGCGAAGGGGCTGAGCGCGTGCGCGACCTGCTGATGCGGGGGCGCGCGGATCGGTGGAGCACGCGGTCGGAGGCGCTGTTGTTCGCGGCCGCGCGCGCCGATCACGTCGAGAAGCTGATCCTGCCCGCGCTCGACGCCGGCCGCTGGGTGATCTGCGACCGGTACGTCGACTCCACGCGCGCCTATCAGGGCGCGGGCGGGCTGTCCGACGCCGACGTGACGGCGCTTCACCGCTTCGGGTCGGGCGGGCTGCTGCCGGACCGGACGATCCTGCTCGTCCTGCCGCCCGAGGGCGGGCTGGCCCGCGCGGCGACGCGCGACGGGCCGGCGGCGGACCGGTTCACGGCGCGTCCCGCGGACTATCACGCCCGCGTGGCGGCCGCGTTCGACGCCATCGCCGCGGCCGAGCCCGACCGCGTCCGCCGGGTCGACGCCGACGGCACGGCGGACGACGTGGCGGCGCGTGTCTGGGCGGCGCTGGCCGACCTGACGGGCGGAACGCCGACGTGACGGCCCTGTTGGGGCATGACGGCCCCGGCGCGGCCTTCCTGGCCGCGATGCGCGCCGATGCGCTGCACCATGCCTGGCTGCTCGCCGGTCCGCGCGGCGTCGGCAAGGCGGGCTTCGCGCGCGCGGCGGCGCTCCGCCTGCTGGCGGGCGACCTTCCCCCGGAGGCGGGGCTCGACGTTCCCGAGGACCACCCGGCCGCCCGGCTCGCGGCGGCGGACACGCATCCCGATCTGCGCACGCTGGCACGCCTGCCCAAGGATCCAGAGAAGCCCGACCGCGATCTGGCGCGCGCGATCACGGTGGCCCAGGTCCGCTCACTGGGCCAGATGCTCGCCACCTCCGCCTCCATGGGCGGGCGGCGCGTGATCGTGCTGGACGCGGCCGACGACCTGGAACGCAGCGGCGCCAACGCGCTGCTCAAGAGCCTGGAGGAGCCGCCCGCGGGCGCGGTGTTCCTGCTGGTGAGCCACGCGCCCGGCCGCTTGCTCCCGACCATCCGCTCGCGATGCCGCCTGCTGCGCTTCGACGCGCTGGGCGACGCCGACATGGACGCGGCGCTCGCCCGCGCCGCCCCGGACGCGACGGCGGAGGAGCGGGCGGCGCTGGTGCGGGCGGGCGGCGGCTCGCCCGGCCGCGCGATGCGCTACGCCGGGCTCGACGTGGCGGGCATCGACCGGGCGCTGGCCGAGATCGCGGAACGCGGCGATGCCGACAACACCCGCCGATCCGCCCTGTCGGAAGCGCTGGCTGCTCCGTCCGCGCAGCCGCGCTACGAGGCGTTTCTCGACCGCGCGCCCGCCTCGCTCGCCGCCGCCGCCCGCCGCCGGACAGGTCTGGCGCTCAAGACCGCGCTCGACGGCTACGCCGAGGCGCGCGACCTGGCCCGCACCGCGCTGGCCCAGTCGCTGGACCCGCGCGGCACGGTGTTCGAGATGGCGGGCATCGTCGCGCGGCTGGCTTCCCGCGGCTGACGCGATGCCCTAGGGGGCGGCCCATGGGCGAACCCTTCTACGTCACCACGGCCATCAGCTATCCCAACGGCCGCCCGCATATCGGCCACGCCTACGAAGCGATCGCCGCCGACGCCATCGCACGCTTCCAGCGCCAGGCGGGCCGCGATGTGCTGTTCCAGACGGGCACGGACGAGCACGGGCTGAAGATGGTCCAGACCGCGCGCGCGCAGGGACGCGAGGTGGCCGAGCTGGCCGCCGAGATGTCGGGCCATTTCCACGACATGTGCGACGGCCTGGACATCTCGTACGACCGCTTCATCCGCACCACCGACACCGATCACCGCGCCGCCAGCCAGGCGATCTGGCGCGCGATGGCGGCGAAGGGCGACCTCTACCTCGACCGGTACGAGGGCTGGTATTCGGTGCGCGACGAGGCCTTCTACGACGAGGCCGAGCTGGTGGCGGGCGAGGGGGGCGAGCGGCTGTCGCCCCAGGGGACGCCCGTGGAGTGGACGGCGGAGGAGACGTGGTTCTTCCGCCTGTCGCGTTATCAGCAGCCGCTGCTCGACCACTACGCCGCCAACCCCGACTTCATCCGGCCCGAGACGCGGCGGAACGAGGTGGTGCGCTTCGTGGAGGGCGGATTGTCCGACCTGTCGGTGTCGCGCACCAGCTTCGACTGGGGCGTTCCCGTACCCGACAGCCCCGGCCACGTCATGTACGTGTGGCTGGACGCGCTGACCAATTACCTGACCGGCGCGGGCTATCCGGACGCGCTGGGGCGGCACTGGCCCGCCGACCTGCACCTGATTGGCAAGGACATCGTCCGGTTCCACGCGGTCTACTGGCCGGCCTTCCTGCTGTCCGCCGGCCTGCCGCTGCCGCGCACCGTGTTCGGACACGGCTTCCTGCTCAACCGCGACGTCAAGATGTCGAAGTCCACGGGCAACGTGGTGTCGCCATCCGAGCTGGTGGACGCGTTCGGTGTCGACGCGCTGCGCTACTTCCTGCTGCGCGAGGTCAGCTTCGGCCAGGACGGCAGCTATTCGGCCGAGGCCATCGTGGCGCGCGTCAACGCCGAACTGGCGAACAGCTTCGGCAACCTGGCACAGCGCACGCTGTCGTTCGTGGCCAAGAATCTGGACGGCGCGCTCCCCGGGGCCGGCCGCGCCGACCCGGCCGACGGCGCTCTGATTGAGGAGGTCGTCGTCGCCTGCGCCGGCTTCCGCGCCGCGTTCGACGACCTGATGCTCAGCCAGGGGATCGAGGCGTGGATGCGCGGCGTCTTCGCCTGCAACCAGTATATCGACGCCCAGGCCCCCTGGAAGCTCCGCAAGGACGACCCGGATCGGATGCACGCGGTGCTTCGCACGCTGATTTGCGCCATCCGGATGCTGGCCATCACGATCCTGCCCGTGGTGCCCGCGGGCGCGGGCGCGGTGCTGGACCAGCTGGGCGCGGACGAGCGCGACCACGCGGCGATGGATGACGACAGCTGGTACGAGCGCCGCGCGGCATCCGGCGAGCCGCTGGCACCGCCCAGCCCCGCCTTTCCGCGCCTGGAGCAGCCCGCCTGATGCTCGTCGACAGTCACTGTCACCTGGATTATCCGGGTCTAAAGGAAGATCAGCCCGCGGTTCTGGCGCGTGCACGGGCGAGGGGGGTGACGGCGATGCTCAACATCGCCACCCGCGCCGCCGACTGGGACGCGGTGCTGGCGACCGCCGAGCGCGAGCCCGACGTCTGGGCCTCGGTCGGCGTCCATCCGCACGAGGCGGACACCCATTCGGACGTGGACGCGGCGACGCTGATCGAGCGTCTGCTCCACCCCCGCGTCGTGGCGGTGGGTGAGACCGGGCTGGACTATCACTACGACCGGTCCGACCGCGAGCGTCAGCGCGCCGCCTTCCGCGCGCACATCGACGCCGCACGCGCGGCCGACGTGCCCGTCATCGTCCACACGCGCGACGCCGAGGAGGATACGGCCGCTATCCTGGCCGACGAGCAGGCGAGGGGCGGCTTCACCGGCGTCATCCACTGCTTCACCGGCACCGCCGCCTTTGCGGCGCGCGTGCTGGAGCTTGGCTTCTACATCTCCATCTCGGGCATTGTCACCTTCCGCAGCGCACGCGAGCTTCAGGATGTGGCGGCGGCGCTGCCGCTCGACCGCCTGCTGATCGAAACGGACGCGCCCTTCCTGGCGCCCGTGCCGCACCGGGGCCGGACGGGGGAGCCGGCGTTCGTCGCCGACACGGCCGACTTCCTGGCGCAACTGCGCGGCGAGGACCCGGCGGCCCTGCGCGCCGCCACGGCGCGCAACTTCCACGCGCTGTTCCGCCGGACGGCGCCGCCGGAGCGGGCGGGGGCGTGAGGGCGCGCATCCTAGGCTCGGGCACGTCGTCCGGCGTGCCCAGGATCGGCGAGGGGGGCGGGGACTGGGGCGCGTGCGACCCGGCCGAGCCGCGCAACCGCCGCACGCGCTCGTCCGTCCTCGTGGAGCACGACGGAACGCGCGTGCTGGTGGACACCGGCCCGGACATGCGCGAGCAGTTGCTGGCCGCCGGCGTCGGGCGCATCGACGCGGTGATCTGGACGCACGATCACGCCGACCATACGCACGGCATCGACGACCTGCGCCAGCTCTTCCACGCGCTCGGGCGCCCTGTCCCCTGCTACGCGCGCGAAGCCACGGCGGCGGTGCTCCGGAAGCGGTTCGACTACGTGTTCGAGGGGCGGGGGGGCTATCCCGCGACGGCCGAGCTGATGCCGCTGGATGATCGCATCACGGTCGGCGGCATCGCGATCACGACGGTGGATCAGCCGCACGGGCGCATCACGTCGGCCGGTCTCCGGTTCGAGGCGGCGGGGCGGGCCATCGGCTACGCGACCGACCTCAGCGCCATGACGGCCGAAATGCGCGCACATTACACAGGCCTTGATACCTGGATCGTAGACGCCCTCCGCCGCCACCCGCATCCGAGCCATCCGGAACTGGCCACCGTGCTGCAATGGGTCGAGGATCTGCGGCCGCGTCGCACTGTGCTGATCCACATGGATCAGTCGATGGATTACCGCGCGCTGACCTCGGAACTCCCGCCGGCAGTCGAGCCAGGCTATGACGGCCTGGAGATCGAGCCGTGAGCGCCGACCGAACATTGGATGCGGTCTTCTACGGGCTGATCCTGCTGCTTCCGCTGTCCGCCCTGTTTTCGCGGCGGATATCGCTGGCGAAGCTGGCCGGCGGGCTCGCGACCTGGACGCTGATCTTCGGTCTGGGCTTCCTGATCGTCCAGAACCGTCACCGCCTGCCCAATATCGAGCGGTTGTTCGACGACCAGCAGGTCGTTGGTTCCGAGACGCGGATACCCATGAGCCCGGACGGCCATTTCTGGGCCACGGTGGAATTGAACGGCAAGCCGCATCGGATGCTGATCGACAGCGGTGCCACCACCACGGCGATCTCCACGGACACGGCGCGTGCCGCCGGTATCGATACCGGTTCCAGCCCATTCCCGGCGGTGATCCGCACGGCCAACGGCACGGTGACGGCGCTGACGGGCACGGCCGATACCGTCCACCTGGGATCAATCCGGACGCGCGAGCTAGGCGTCGTGGTATCGTCGGCGTTCGGCGACGTGAACGTGATCGGCATGAATTTCTTGTCGCGGCTGCATTCATGGCGCGTAGAGAACCAGACGCTGATACTGACGCCGGCAACGCCTCAAACGCCAACTTGATTTTACATAATCATTATTATCGGCACGAAGGAGATGCGCCGTTGGAGAGGCTTCTGGCAATCATGGCCCGCCTCCGTGACCCGGAGCGCGGATGCGATTGGGACCGTGCGCAGACGTTCGAGACCATCGTGCCGTACACCATAGAGGAAGCGCATGAGGTGGCCGACGCCGTGGAGCGCGGCGATCCGGCGGCGATCCGCGACGAGTTGGGCGACCTGCTGCTCCAGGTGGTGTTCCAGAGCCGCATCGCGGAGGAAGTCGGCCTGTTCGCCTTCGCCGACGTGGCGGCGGGCATCGCCGACAAGATGGAGCGCCGCCACCCGCACATCTTCGGCGGCGCGGCGGTCACGCCCGGCTGGGAAGCGATCAAGGCCGAGGAGCGCGGCCCGGACCGCAGCGCGCTGCACGGTGTGGCGCGCGGCCTGCCCTCGCTGATGCGCGCCGACAAGCTTCAGCGTCGGGCCGCCCGCGTGGGCTTCGACTGGCCGGACGCTGCCGGCCCCCGCGCCAAGGTGGACGAGGAACTGGCGGAGGTGGAAGTCGCCGTCGACACCGCCGCGCGGTTCGAGGAAGTGGGCGACCTGCTCTTCGCCGTGGTCAACTGGACAAGGCACGTCGGGATCGACGCCGAGGCAGCGCTGCGCGCCGCCAACACCAAGTTCGAGCGCCGGTTCGCCGCGATGGAGGCAGCCGACCCGGACTTCCCCGCACGGACGCTAGAGGAACAGGAAGCGCTGTGGAACCGCGTCAAGGCGGGCGAGTCCCGCTGATACCGAACCAGGCGTCAGCGAAGTATTCCCTTGAGACGCCCCGGCGCTGCCTGCCCCGTTCGCGTCGATGCTCGCCACCTCAGCGCGTGGCAAACCGCTCATACTCGTGAGGCGCGAGACGGACCTCGTAGACCAGCGCTTCATCCTCGTTCGTCTGCGCCAGCACCTCGCCGTGCGCATGCAGCCACGCGGCGCCCGCGCCGTCGGCCGGGTCCAGTCGGATCGTGTAGCGTCGGTGCCCTTCCGTCAGCCGGGCGGCGGCGGCAGTCACCAGCGCATCCACCCCTTCCCCCGTCAGCGCCGACAGCGCCACCACGTCGTCGCGGCGTTCGGCATCCGCCGCCAACGCTGCCCGCGCCTCCGCATCCAGCAGGTCCAGCTTGTTCCACGCCTCGATCCGGGGCGTCCCCTCGCCCACCCCAATCTCTGTCAGCACCGCCTCCACGTCGGCGCGCTGCGCTTCCGTGTCGGGGTGCGCCAAGTCGCGGACGTGGATCAACAGGTCGGCGGACACGACCTCCTCGAGCGTCGCCTTGAACGCCGCGACCAATTGCGTCGGCAGGTCGGAGACGAAACCGACGGTGTCGGACAGGATAGCCTTGTCCAGCCCAGGCAGCGCGATCTGGCGCAGCGTAGGGTCCAGCGTGGCGAACAACAGGTCCTCCGCCATCACGGCGGCACCCGTCAACCTGTTGAAGAGCGTGGATTTCCCGGCGTTGGTATAGCCGACCAGCGCCACCACGGGCCAAGGAGCGCGCTGACGCCGATCGCGGTGCAGGCCGCGCGTGCGGCTGACGCCGTCCAGCTCGCGCCGCAGCTTGGCCATGCGATCGCGGATCAGGCGACGGTCGGCCTCGATCTGCGTCTCGCCGGGACCGCCCAGGAAGCCGAAGCCACCGCGCTGCCTTTCCAGGTGCGTCCAGCTCCGCACCAGCCGCCCCTGCTGGTAGTCGAGGTGCGCCAACTCTACCTGCAACCGCCCCTCGGCGGTGGCGGCGCGCTCGCCGAAGATTTCCAGGATGAGGCCGGTACGGTCGATGACCTTGGCGTCCAGCCCCTTCTCCAGATTCCGCTGCTGGACGGGGGTGAGCGCGGCGTCGAACACCACCAGCGCCGCCTCGTCCTGGCGGACGTGGACGGCCAGTTGCTCCAGCTGGCCCGTGCCGATCAGCGTGGCGGGGCGTGGCGCGCGGACGCGGAGCGCCACCTTGTCGGTGACGACCACACCGATGGCGGCGGCCAGCCCCGCCGTTTCCTCTAGCCGCGCGTCCGCGTCGCGGCTGGCGCCGCCCTGGTCGGGCAGCACGACCAGGGCGCGTGCACCGCGCGCCACGTCGTCGCGATCCCGGTCGAACCCGGTGCTCAAGCGGCCGTCCTCCCCTCGCTCACTCCCCCTGCCCCGACTCCTCGGTGAGCTCCGCCTGCTCCTCGGCCAGGTTGAGCGGGCGCGAAGGCTGGATGGTGGAGACGGCGTGCTTGTAGACCAGCTGCACCATGTTTTCGCGCTGGAGCAGCATGCAGAACAGATCAAAGGCCGCGACGTTGCCCTGGAGCATGACGCCATTGACCAGGAACATCGTCACCGGCTCTTCGGACTTGCGCACGGCCGACAGGAAGATTTCCTGGAGCACAGGCTGACGGCGTGCGCCCTCCCCCGCCTCGACGGCCGGCCCCAGGTCAACGGGACCCGACGGCATGATGGTAGAGATGGCGTGCTTGTAGATCAGCTGCGACTGGCCGTCGCGGCGCAGCAGCACGGAGAAATTGTCGAACCACGTCACGATGCCCTGGAGCTTCACGCCCTTGACCAGGAACATGGTGACCGGCGTCTTGGAACGCCGGAGCGCGTTCAGGAACAGGTCCTGGAGCGAGGTCTGCTTGTCGGCCACGTCTGAATTGCCTTCTTCTTGGCGGGAGGTTACCCGCGATGCGCCGTTTCCCGGCGTCGGGTCGTCGGCACCGGGCCGGCGGGCGCCATGTATGGTCGCGATACCCGCCCGTCCAGACCGGGAAACACGTCAGTCCTCCCGCGTCTCCGTGATACCCAGCAGCTTCAGCTTGCGGTGCAGCGCGGACCGCTCCATTCCGATAAAGCTGGCGGTACGGCTGATGTTGCCGGAAAAGCGGCGGATCTGGACGCGCAGATACTCTCGCTCGAACGTCTCACGCGCCTCGCGCAGCGGCGCGCCCATGATGGCTCCGGCCCCGCCGCCCAGCTCGCCCTGATCCCCCAGCACCTCGGCGGGCAGCAGGTCCAGCTCGATGCGACCGATGCGGTCGCCGGGCGCCAGGATCACGGTGCGCTCCACCACGTTGCGGAGCTGGCGCACGTTGCCCGGCCAGTCGTAGCTCTGGAGCGCCACCAGCGCGTCGGCCGCGATCTCGGGCGTCGGCACGCGCCGGTCGGCGGCGTAGTGCGCCAGGTAGTGCTGCACCAGCGGCGGTATGTCCTCGCGCCGCTGCGCCAGTGAAGGCAGCACCACGGGCACCACGTTCAGCCGGTAATAGAGGTCCTCGCGGAAGCGCCCCGCCGCGATCTGCTCGGTCAGATCGCGCGACGTGGCGGACACCACGCGCACGTCCACCTTGACCAGCCGGGTGCCGCCGACGCGCGTGAAGCTCTGGTCGGTCAGCACGCGCAGGATGCGCGCCTGGGTCGCCATCGGCATGTCGGCGATCTCGTCCAGGAACAGCGTGCCGCCGTGCGCCTGTTCGAGCAGGCCGGTGCGCACCAGGTCGCCCGCCTCCTCCACGCCGAACAGTTCCTCCTCCACGCGCTCGGGCGTCATGTTGGCGGCCGACACGACGACGAAAGGCGCCGACGCGCGCTGCGACCAGCCGTGGAGCAGGCGCGCGGCCACCTCCTTGCCGACGCCCGCCGGGCCCATCACCAGCACGCGGCTCCCGGTGCCCGCCACCCGCTTCAAGGTGGCGCGCACGCCGTTGATCGCGGTGGAACTGCCCGTCAGGTCGTCGCTTCGGGCGGCCGAAGCGCGCAGGGTGGCCACCTCCCGCCTGAGCCGCTCCGTCTCCGTCGCGCGCGCGACCAGCAGCAGCAGGCGCTCGGCTTCGAACGGCTTCTCGATGAAGTCGGCCGCCCCCTTGCGCACGGCCGCCACCGCCGTGTCCAGGCTGCCGTGGCCGGAGATGACCAGCACGGGGATGGACGCGTCGCGCCGTTTGATCTCGTCCAGCAATTCCAGCCCGTCGAGCTTGGAGCCCTTCAGCCACACGTCCAGCAGGACCAGCGAGGGACGGCGCTGGGCGATGGCCTCCAGCGCGGCGTCGCTGTCGGCGGCGCTGCGCGTGCCGTAACCCTCGTCTTCCAGCACGCCTTCCACCAACTCGCGGATGTCGTGCTCGTCGTCCACGACCAGTATGTCCAGCGCCATCAGGCCTGCTCCCTATTGGCGATGCTGTTGGCGATGCCGGCGGCCGCGGCGAGCGCGGGCGCGTCGAAGACGATGGTGACGACGGTGCCGCCGCCGTCCCGGTCCGAAAAGCCGATGGTGCCCAGATGGTCCTCTACGATCTTCTTGACGATGGCGAGCCCCAGGCCGGTGCCCCGGGCGCGCGTGGTGACGTAAGGTTCGAGCAGACGTTCGCGTTCCGCCGGCAACCCCGCGCCCGTGTCGGCCAGCGTCACGGTGACGGGGCCGGTGCCGTCGCCCGCGACGGTCATGACCACCTCACCCGCCGCGTCGCCGCCCTTGGCTTCCACGGCCTCGGCGGCGTTCTTGACGATATTGGTGAACGCCTGACCCATCTGGCGGCGGTCGCACACCATGGGGGCCTCGTCGCCGGCGAGCGTGAAGCGGATGGCGGGATGCGCCACCTCCTGCAGGAACAGCGCCTCGCGCGCGATGTCGGCCAGCCGCTCGGGCGCGAAGCTCGGTTTGGGCATCCGCGCGAAGGAGGAAAACTCGTCCACCATGCGCCTGAGGTCGCCGACTTGGCGGACGATGGTGCCCGTCAGCCGCGCGAAGGTAGCGTCCTCGTCCCCCACCTTCGGCCCGTAGCGGCGCTGGAGCCGCTCGGCCGCCAGCTGAATTGGTGTCAGCGGATTCTTGATCTCGTGCGCGATGCGGCGCGCCACGTCGGACCAGGCGGCGCGGCGCTGGTCGGCCAGCTGCTCGGTGATGTCGTCGAAGGTCAGGATCGGCCCCGCCTCCGTCCGTGCCACGCGCACCGCCAGCGTGCGCGCCTCGCCCGCTGGGCCGACGTGAGTCACCCCCTCGCGCACGCCTGAATCGACCAGCGCGTCGAGTTCCGGCGCCACGGCGGACAGCGATCGGCCGACGAGCTGCCCCACCTCCAGCGTACCGGCGCCTAGCAGGCCGGCGGCCGAGCTGTTGGCGATGCGGATGGTGCGGTCGGGCGTCACCGCCACCACGCCCGCCGACACACCCGCCATGACCGCCTCGATCAGCGCGCGGCGATGCTCCAGCTGGTCGTTGGCCGACAGCAGCGCCGCGTTCTGCCCTTCCAGCCGCCCGGTCATCTGGTTGAAGGCGCGGGCCAGCGTGCCGACCTCATCGTTGCCGCGCGGGTCCGACACGCGGGCCGACAGGTCGCCGTCGGCCACGCGACGCGCCGCGCCTACCAGCTCGCCCACGGGCCGTACCATGCGGTCGGCGATGGTCAGCGCCACCCAAACCATCAGCCCCACGATCACCAGCGACAGGATCAGCAGCGCCGCGTTGAACAGGAGCTGAAGCCCCCGCGCGCGCGCCAGCAGCGCCTGGTAATCCGCGTAGACGGCGGCCGCGCGCCGGCTCTGCTCGCTGGCGATACGCGAGTCGTTCAGGCGGCCGGTATAGAGGAACAGGCCCGGCGCGTCGGGAATCACCGCCACGGTCTGGATGCGCTCGCCCGTGTCCTTCACCACGCTGACCCGCCCGCCGCGAAGCTGTCCCAGCAGTCCCGCGTCTAGTTGTTGCGAGAGGTCGCGCTCGTACGGATTCACCAGCGCCAGCGTCCGCACCTCCCCGTCGCGCATGACCTGATAGATCGCGGCCTCGTTCAGGTTCCGGTAGTAGGTCTGCTGAAAGAGGATCTGCGAGAAGTCGTTGGCGTTCACCGACCCCGCACGCAGGACGGGCGACAGATCGCCCGCCATCGCCACGGTTTCCCGATCCCACCGGTCCAGCACCTGCGCGTAGCTGGTCCGCGCCAGTTCGCGCGCGTTCTCCAGCATCCCGCTCGCCCGGTCCGAGTACCAGAACTGGACACCGTACTGGAACAACAGCGACGCCACGATGGTGACGAGCAGCATCGGGATCGCCGCCATGACGGAGAAGAGCGCCACCAGCCGCACGTGCAGCCGTCCCCGTCCGCCGATGGGCGAGGCGGCGGCCCGCCTGCGCGCGATGCGCCGACCGAGCAGCATCAGCAGCAGCACGCCCGGCACCAGGTTGGCGACCAGCAGCACCGCCACCACCAGCGGCGTCAGCACGCGCCCCGGCTGCGCGGACCCCGCGACGATCACGTAGCTGACGGCGGCCACCGCGGCGGCGGCGAGCAGCGCCCCCACCTCCACGGCGGGCGTCACCCGGAAACGTCCCGCCCCCGGCGCGTCCCCGTCCTCGTCCGTCTCGGCCGGCGCGATCGGGGGCAGAGCGATGGCCGTCATCCGGGCCGTCCTACATCGCCGACCGTTGCATGGAAACCACAGAGTCCGGTGGCGCGACGTGACGACCGCCTATGCTTCCTCCCCGCCCCCGTCCCCGCCGGGATCGATGCCCAGCCGGTCCAGCCGTTTGCGCAGCGTATTGCGGTTGATCCCCATGGCGCGCGCCGCGCGCAACTGGTTGCCGCCGTGGCGCGCCAACACCGCGCGGATCAGGGGACGCTCCACCTCGGCGATCACCCGGTCGTAGAGCGTCCCGTCGTCCAGTGCCGCCGGCCGCTCGCGCTCGATGCGCTCGATCAGCGCGCGCACCGCAGCCTCCATGTCGGCCGCCGCAGGCGTCGTCGCGGGGCCGGGCGCGGCGCCGCGCAGCGCGTCGGCGACGGCGGCGGCGTCGATCACCTCGTCGCGCGCCAGCACCGCCAGCCGCCGCGTCAGGTTCTCCAGCTCGCGCACGTTGCCGGGCCAGCCGTGCGCCGCCAGCGCCGCCAGCGCCCCCGCGCTCAGCCGCCGTGCAGGCAGGCCGTCGGCCGCGGCCGCCTCCAGGAAATGCCGCGCCAAGAGCGCCACGTCGCCTCCCCGCTCGCGCAAGGGAGGCAGCATCAGCGGCACGACGTTGAGACGGTAGTAGAGATCCTCACGGAATCGCCCCGCCGCCACCTGCGCGGTCAAGTCCTGATTGGTCGCCGCCACGATGCGCACGTCGGCACGGATCGTCCGCGCACCGCCCACGGCGGTGAACTCGCCCTGCTGCAGCACGCGGAGCAGGCGTGTCTGCGCGTCCAGCGGCATGTCGCCAATCTCGTCCAGGAACAGCGTGCCGCCCGCCGCCTGCTCAAACCGCCCGGCGCCGCGACCCACCGCGCCGGTGAACGCGCCGCGCTCGTGGCCGAACAGTTCTGCCTCGATCAGGTCGCGGGGGATGGCGGCCATGTTGATCGCCACGAACGGCCCGGTCGCCCGGCGCCCCAGGTCGTGCACCGCGCGCGCCACCAGCTCCTTGCCCGTACCCGACTCGCCCGACACCAGGATCGTCAGGTCGGTGGAGACGACGCGCGCGATCACGCGGTACACCTCCTGCATCGCGGTCGACCGTCCGATCAGCGGCAGCGGCGGCTCGTCGTCAACGGGCGACTGCTCCGCCGGCCCCAACGGTGCCCCCGACCTCGCCAGCGCGCCCGCCACCGCGCGCGTCAGCACGTCCAGGTCGAAGGGCTTGGGCAGATACTCGTACGCCCCCGCCTCCGCCGCGCGGACCGCCGTGGTCAATGTGTTGCGCGCGGACAGAACGATCACGGGCAGCGCCGGCATCCGTTCCGACAGCGCACGCGCATGGTCCAGTCCGTTGCCGTCGGGCAGCACCACGTCCGTCACCAACACGTCGGGCGCGTAGCGGACCAGCGCCCGCTCCGCTTCCGCCAGCGTGGCGGCGGTCGCCACCTCGTGCCCCGCCCGGCGCAACGCCTGACCCACCACGGTCCGGATCGCGCCGTCGTCGTCCACGACCAGGATCAGGCTCACGCCGCCGCCCTCGGCAGCAGCAGTCGGAACACCGTCCGCGCCGGGCTACCCTCGCGGGCGTACCGGACCAGCCCGCCCATGTCGCGCACCAGCTTGTCCACCAGCGCCAAGCCCAGCCCGGTCCCCTCCGGCCGGCCGGACACGAAAGGGTCGAACAGCTGGTCCGCGATGTCCGGCGGCGCGCCCGGCCCGTTGTCGCCAACGCAGATCTCGATGGGCAGCGGCCGGGGCGGCGCGTCGGGCGACGGCCGCACGGCGGGTCCGTGGCGATAGGCGGTGGACAGCGACAACAGCGGCCGCCGCTCGCCCCGCACCGCCTCGCGCGCGTTCTTGAGCAGGTTGATGAGCACTTGGATCAGCGCGTCGCGGTTGACGTGCGCGGGCGGCAGCGAGGGGTCGTACCGCTCCTCCACCGGCACGCCGCGCGCGAAGCCCGCCATCGCCAGGTCGCGCGCGTGACCCAGCAGCGGGTAGATGTTCTCCGGCGCGCACGGCAGGGGCCTCGTGTCGGTGAAGTCCTGCATCCGGTCGATCAGGGCGGCCACCCGGTCCACCTCCGTCACGATCAGACGGGT